>LWDU01031834.1_pt1 | contig 41561 bp, 24 predicted proteins | sample 727161 | NCBI WGS metagenome assembly LWDU01 (sample SAMN04566230, study PRJNA314399) | hydrothermal vent metagenome | isolation source: deep sea hydrothermal plume seawater | place: Mexico: Gulf of California, Guaymas Basin | collected 2004-07-11
GGCCAAGCAGGATAGCGATGAGGTAGAGGATACCTACGCCTGGGCCAAGGAGGCTGGAATCAGAGAGGAACCTGAGAAGGAAACACCGCGCCCTGCGTCGCGCCTACAGAAGCACGACGACCACCCCGGGTGGCTGTGGGACTCAGATAATGAGGAATGGGTCCCCGACCCCGACCACTCTGACGCATGAATCAGTCCCGATCGCCACTCGATAACATTCTTGAGTGGACTATTGCGCTTAGCGAATATGACCACCATGGCAGTGCTCCGTCCTGGAGTTCAGGAACGCATTTTGCTGCATCTGAGAGACTATATCGACCACGCTGACAAAGTCGAAGTTCCATTCGCCCTCTCGCAGATGGGCATTGCAAACGCTGTCGCTATCGCCCGCTCCAACGTACCGCGAGCGATTGCAGGGATGAGGGAGCAGGGGCACCTGATTGAGAGGCAGGCCCATGTCACTGGGGTATCGCGCAAGAGGAAGGCCTACTTCTTGACCGAGGAGGGTGCCAACATTGCTAACGACATCTGGGCTAAGGTCAGCACTCAACCGGTCCGTCTCGTTCACCCCGACGGGCGCTCAGAGACTCTCGAGCTTGCTCAGGCGCTGGAGGCTACTGAACTCCCTCTGAGGCATGTCGATTTCCTCAGGTACCTCGACGATACCGGGACCGTGGACCTCTCAATCCTGTCAGCCGAACTGATAGAGAGGGACCTGTCAAAGCACATCGAGAAGCAGCTCGTGACTTCACTCAACGACCTGCCGAGAATACGTCGCTTCTTCGGTCGAGAGGCAGAGATCGACAGCATGGTCGCTCTGCTGGAGGGCCACTCCAGTTCCATTCTGATTCCCGGAATAGCCGGCATAGGGAAGACCGCTCTGGCAGGGAAGTTGCTGGAGCGCTTCACTCATCAGAGGAACTTGCTGTATCACAGATGTCAGGACTGGGAGGGTTCACGAGCCTTCTTCGAGGCGACTTCTGAGTGGTTGTCGGCACTTGGTCACAACGACCTGTCAGACTACCTCGCAGTCACCCCGGTACCTCAGGCTTCAATGACGGTGAACCTGATTGTCGAAGGATTGCGGGACTCCCCTGCCCTAATCGTCATCGATGACCTGCACAAGGTTGGCGATGAGACCCTAATTTCGGCTTTGAGGGCTCTAACTCTCAGGATACCTGAACTCGACAATGCTGGTTTAGTGATGTTCTCACGCTCCTTCAGGATGGTGGTGCCTGAGGCAGACTCCTCAGGTAGGATTGTCACTTTAGTAATGCCTCTTGAAGGACTTGATCAGGAGTCCAGTCGGCAGATTCTAACTGCTATGCCTAACCTAGAGATGACCCAGTTTCTGCACATCTACACTCTGTCTAGAGGGCACCCTTTAGTCCTCGAGCTAATCAACAGGGGAAGCGTCGGAGATACCTTCCACGCTACTCTGGAGGCTTTCGTTGAACAGGAGATATTCAGTCGACTGTCTGGCCCGGAGAAGCGCCTCCTAGGTGCTATAGCTGTGTTCCGCGAGCCGATGCCACTAGAGGCTATCAGTGACATCGACGCAGAGACTGATTTGCTCGATGGATTAGTAGAGAAGGGACTCGCTCGTCAGGCTGACAGTGATAACTACGACGTTCACGACCTAGTTCGCGAGTTTCTGACTCGGTCTATGGATGAGTCGCTGCGCCAGGAGTTGCACTCCAATGCGAAGTTGTGGTACCGGACCCGTCACGGAGTAGCAGCAGAGCGGATAGAGTTCATCCATCACCTAAACGAGTCGGGTGACACCGAAGGGCTCGCCGAGGTACTCTCCTCAGAGGGCCACAATCTAGTCAGAGCGGGACATACCGAACTGTTAGGCATTCTCAGGCCGCTCGAGGGTCAGAGCTTCGACCCCCAGAGCTGGTGCATCATCAGGGAGTTGCGTGGAGACATCCTGTCAATCCAAGGTCGCTGGGACGAGGCCGAGGCCGAGTACAAGGCGGCTATACCGCTAGCCCGCAAGCACAAAATGCCACACGAACTCGCCAGACTGCTATCTGCTAGGGCGGATATCGCGGTCAAGCGCGGCGCCATGGACGACGCCCTTGAAATGCACCGGAAGTCACTAGAGATTCAAATCTCCCTAAGGGACGCCGTGGGTGCGGCCCGCTCATACAACAACATGGGATACATATACAGACGCAGGAAGGACAACCGTCGCGCCTTAGAGGTCTATGGCAACGTCGAAGAACTACTCAAACAAGAGGGCAACCCGGAGTTGTGCGACGCTAGAATCCGTCTGGCTTCAGCCTTCCTTGAGATGGGCGAGATGGAACGAGCTAGGGATCACGCCATGACTGCCTTCGAAGAGACCGAGGGCCAGATGGATATTGTCCACGCCCGAGCGAGAGCAGTAATAGGGAGGTATTATGCCAAAGCCAAGGAGAACGAACTCGCCATGCAGTATTACTCCGGAGCTCTAGACATACTGTCCGACCAGACCGATCCTCACAGCGCCGTCGAGGTCGCGATGTTGCTCGGACAGGTTCTGAGTGACGCCGGACGCAAGGAAGAGGCGGCCGAGCACTACATCGACGCCATGGTGTTGGCTGAAGCCAACGATTTCAGGATGCTGCAGGGAGAGTTGCTGGCACGTCTGGGAGAGGTCGAGAGCGACCGCTCGCAGAAGATGGATTACCTACAACGTTCGCTGACCGTGTTCAGGGATCTTGGCGCAGTGGACAGGATGCGAGAGGTTCAGGCATCGGTGCATCTAGCAGTGATGGGCAACTAAGTCAGACTGCTGATCTTCTCCGACTCAGTCTGACCGAGCCAGTTGCTGAACTCCGGGCCTTGCTGCTTGGAGATTGAGAGACTGCCTGAATAGTGCTCGCCGATGTGCATCAACACCTCGCTCTCAGCGATATGCGGGGCATTGTTCTTCTCAGATAGATGGCATAGCACGATACTGTCCAGACCCTCACTGAGCACCTCCGCGAGGACTTCCCCAGTCTGCGTGTTAGAAAGGTGCCCCCCTCTACCTGAAATTCGCCTCTTGAGGGGCTCGGGATACGGGCCTCTCATCAGACGTTTGTGGTCATAGTTCGCCTCGATGGAGATGTGACTGCATCCCGAGAGATGCTTCTTCAACTCGACTGTGGGTTCTCCGAGGTCGGTGACGATTGCGGCCCTGCGGCCGTCGCCGTTGGTTGCGATGACTGCGACATTGTCGGCATCATCGTGAGGAACTGGTATCGAAAGTAGGCTGAGGTCTTCGGAGATACCTATTCTGTCTAGATGGCCGAAGGTCCGGCACTCCGATATCGGCTGCCACCCCATCTTGGTAGCAGTACCTAGAGTAGCGTGTAGCGCGGCCTCCCATTTCTCCGAAGCTCGCTTGGCAGAATTTGAGTGGTCGGAGTGATGATGGGTCACCAGAATCGCGTCTATCGACTGTGGCTCGACACCAGCAAGTAACAGTCTGTTCTCCATCTGTCGCAGTGAGAATCCACAATCCACTAGAACTCGGGTCTCACCTGAACTGAGCAGCGTCGAATTGCCCCTGCTGCCAGAACCGAGGTGAGTTATCTCCATGCCCATCGCAATCGAAGTTATTCGGCTCAACCCCCCCCTTGAAGGAATCCATCCCACTCTGGTCATTAGGCCGGTTTCTTCCTACCGACGGCTACGCCGTCGTCAACGAAGCACCTCGACGTGTCCGAACGACGCTCCATCATCATCATAAGTCAACGAACGGCGCTAAAAATCCCATACAGAGGTCATACCATGCGCCGCAAGCAGACAGCGCTACTGATTACACTACTTCTTCTCAGTAGTCTCGCCTTCGTCTCACAGACTCGTCCCCAGTCATCGGTCTCTTCGACTGACCCCATCACGGCCGACAGAGGAGGCCCTCCAGTCACTGACGAGGACGGTGACCGAATTCCCGATTTGCACGAGTCAATATTTGGGGACGTCAGATTGATTGAAAGCAGCACAGGAATAGTCTCGGTCAACGGCCTCAATCCTATGAATGCCACCGACAACATGTCCGATCACGACAATGACGGGGCTAGCGCTCTACTCGAATTTTGCTGGCCCTATACTCTGGACACCTGCTTCGATAGACTGTCGCTGACAGGTAAGCCCCCTCACCTCACAGAATCTGGATTGAGAGAGTATCTCGACCCAAGGGTTGCTGATACGGACGGTGACGGGCTTCCTGACGGGTACGAGATCTATATGTGCACCGAAGGCGGACTTGGCTATCAGAACGCCACTAACGCCTGGCAGTGCCTCTGGTTCGATCCACTTGACCCCTCAGATTCAATCGAGGATATCGACAAGTGCGATGACTATAGTTTCGGCTGCGGCGACGGTTTCGACGTCGACAGGGATGGCTACATAGACATCGGTGAGCGCTATACTAACTCCGAAGAGTACCTGTATGGTACTCCAGATGACTGGCTTACCGAGCGGGACGGCCTGTGGTGTGCGGGCAAAATTCCGGGTTTGACCGACGACTCCTGCCAGACTGAGATTGCTAGAGCCACTGGTGACAACGGCTGGCTCGGCAGTGATCCAACTGAGTCCGACTCCGATTACTACACCTGGTCAGAGGTGATAGCGATAGGACTGGCAGTCCCTGGGGATGGCATCCCCGATGGATGGGAGGTTCACTACGGATTGGACCCACGCAACTCCAGCGATGCCATCGAAGACACTGATTCCGACGGGTGGGATCTCGACAGGGACGGTTTCATCATACCCGATATCTCAACCTCCACAGCACACTGGGGCGAGGCATTCAGCAATTACGAGGAGTACATGATACACCACGATGACGGGGTGTGGGTGACTCCTGGACTCAGAGGAATCTCGTCCTCCGAAAGCGACTCAGATGTAGTCTCCTTTGACCAGAGTACCAGTCCCGGATTGGTCGACGGGGCCGTACACACTGTGCTGGCCGATTCAGCGAGAGATAGACTGCTGGTAGGCTCGAAGTACGGCATTTCCGTAATCGACCCGTTCGAGGGCACCACGACTCTCTACGAGCTTCCCCCGGGGATGCTGATGCACACGATGATTAGGTGGTCTCCGGGGGACTCGGACTTCCTCCTCATAGGCTCCAACCTAGGGCTGCACTCGATTACCCTCGAAACCGGACTCCCTTTGATGGACTCAATGTCTGAGATGAGAATAGGGCCCGTTGAGGGCATCTACTCTTTGGATACGGGGAGTGGCAACCTCGACCTCATTCTGTTCGGCAACGACTCCGCTTGGACAGCCACTGTCAGCGAGCAGGGAGGCGTTGCCGACGCTACGGTGAGCGAACCGGTGTTCAACGAAGTGATGACAGAAATGCTGACTGCCTCCGAGACCGAAGTCCTCACCGCGCTACACGTCCCCATGTTCGGCAGGGGACCACTCCTGCTGATTGGCACCGATGCCGGACTGATTGCATGGAACACCACAGACGGCTCCACTTCGGTCGGCGACCCCTGGTGGGTCTTTGACCGCGAGAATGCCGAGGACTTCGTTCAGAGGGCCGACCTGCTTAACGTGTCCAAGTCCGCAGTGGTCAACGCACTGGTCACAGCCGGTCCACTCGATGCCCTAGGCAACGTTGAGGAGGTCACAGGAGTATGGGTGGGGACCTCTGGCGGACTGCATCTTCTCAATCTCCAACTTCTGGTGCAGATGCCCCGTACGGCCTTTGATTCAGACAGGATGTACAATATCGAAAGGTGGGCCGAAGGGGCCAATGACATCCGTTCTATTCTTCCTTTGGACGGAAAGATTGTGATTGGGTCTCGCGATGGTACATGGTGCCTTGAGGGTGGTCATTCCGGTGTATTGGGACTCTATCTCAATCAGACGAGGATTCCTGGAATGGCTACGTCACTAATCACTCTAGAGCACGGCACCAGTCTGTGGATCTTCGCCGGGATCTCTCCCGGACGATACATGAACATCATGCCAATCGACCCTACTTCCAAGGACTCCGACCTAGACGGTATGCCAGACGGCTGGGAATTCATCTACGGCCTCGATCCCACCGACCCGTACGACAGGTACCGTGACGCCGATGCTGATGGGGTACATTTCTCGACTTCCGACGGCTTTGAGTTCGATCGGGACTGGACCAACCTCGACGAGTACAGGTTCGTCTCAAACACTGAGGGTGGGTACAACGGCACCGACCCCCGTGATATGGACACCGACGGAGACGGGCTGACCGATGGCGAGGAGTATTGGGGCTGGTTCGCCGAGTCGACTAACTTCGACTGCCACTATCTCAACGAAGAGTATCTCTGCGACGAGGAGACTGGCGAACTGGCAGAGCAGGTTCACTTTGAGGGCTGGCTCGGTTCGGGGGCCGGAGGTGGCACTGATGGACCTACCGACCCTACCAATGCGGATACCGATGGCGATGGGATGCCCGACGGCTGGGAGATGGAACATCGGAGGTGGATTGGTGACGTCTACAACGGCGGCAACCTGTGGACCCTTGACCCGCGCGACCCAGCAGACAAGGATCAGGACGCCGACGGCGACGGCTTGAGTAATCTCTGCGAGTACATGTGGGGGAATCTGCTGGAGACCGTTCTTCGCGAGGGTCTGGCGACCCACGGAGAGACCTCTGAGGCAGCAGCCAACTGGACCGCTACCGATCCCAATGACATCGACTCTGATGGTGATACACTGCCTGACGGTTGGGAGGCTCGCTACGCCTGCTCTTGGAAGAAGGACAATGCCGGAATCAACCCACTGAACGGCTCTGACCTGTTGAACAACCCCGACGGAGACGGTTATGACATCAACCACGATGGGGTGCTGGACCTTGAGGAGAGCCTAGTCAACTGGCTAGAGTACCACCTTAAGTCGGAGATTCTGTATGGCGACCAGTCTGCTTCCGGTATGGAGTATCCAGAGAACTTCACCACTCTGCTGTGGAATGAGACTTGGTTGGATTTCGCTGATGATTCGTTTGGCGCCTTCACCAGCCCCGCTTACAGCAGTCTCATCAACGCCACCACTCCTCAGGACGTCGGCTCGTCCAACCCTCTTTCATCCGATTCGGACAGGGACGGCATGCCGGACGGATGGGAATTCTACTACGCTAGATGGAGTCTGTTCGACGAGCAATGGACACTCAATCCTGTTGATGAGAGGGACCGGACGGGCGACCCCGATGGAGACGGGATGAATAACTGGGAGGAGTACAACGTCATCGACAGCAATTTCAGTGAGACCGACGATCTGATTACAGTGCCTCAGTTCTACCTTCTAAGCGTTGGCGGCGAACTACTCGCTTCACCTTGGTTGTCGGCGGAGTCAGCCGCTTCGTTCGGAACCTTCCTCACGGAAGATCAGATTAACAAGAGTGGCAGGACTGCTGACCCGAATGACCCTGATACAGACGATGACGGGTTGCTCGACGGCATCGAGCTGATATTTACTAGGTGGAACTCGACCGACGAGGTTTGGACTCTGAATCCGCTGGTCGCCGGTGACGGCAACTACGACTCCGATCGCGACGGCATCACCGATCTCGTTGAGCTGAACCTCACATTCAACAATCCTGCCAACGGCGGACTCTCTCCTCCGGATGCACCGCGGATGTGGGAGGAGGCCGAGCAGTTGGATCCCGATGAGGCAGTCAACCGAGTCTACAGGATTCTATTCAACAAAGAGGGCAGGGCTGAACTGGCAATTGCCCAGTTCCAGTCGTGGCAAGACGGCTTTGCCGCCCAACCGGTGGTTTCGGCACTACTGGGTGCTTCCGACCCGAACGCGGAGGACACCGACCGAGACGGCATGAGCGATGGTTACGAGTACTGGTTCACTGAGTGGAACCTTGAGCAGAATACTTGGGAGATGAACCTCCTGACCGACAGTGACATTCACGTCGATTCCGATGGCGACTCGTTTGACTGCAACGGTGATGGGCACATCTCAGACTCAGAGTCCTTCGACAACCTCGCTGAGTACGATGCTAGGGTTTACGGCAAGCGCTCGGCTATCGACACCATCCCTAATGGTACGGGACTAATCTCATACGGTGCCGACGCCGTGACCGCACAGATTGAGGAGAATGGCCTAGCCTACGATGCCGCATTCGCCCAGCTCTATGTCATGTTCTCGACCAAGAGTCTGGTATCAGCTGAGCGCGCCGGACTGATTAATGGCGTCGACCCAGACACTTTCAACTACAGTATCGCCGGAGTCAGCGACCCTACTGACGATGACTCGGATCGAGACGGGATGCCCGACGGCTGGGAATTCTGCTATTCTATCTACGGCGAGTTCCTGCCGGTGAACTCGTACAGGTGGTCAATGAACCCAATCAACCCGTTGGACATCGACTACGATCCGGACGCCGATGGCTGGTATGACCGGTCGTGGGGTGATATCCCAGCCCCTCAGGGCACATGGGAGGATAGGCAGTTCACTCTCGCACCTGTCGAACAGCAGATTGGACAGGGCTTCCTCGGCCTGTACTTCAGCAATTTGATGGAGTACGAGAACGGCACCCACCCTCTCGATGCTGACTCCGATGACGACTCAATGGTGATGAAGCCGATAATGCAGAATGGAGTCGTCATAGACTACGTTCAGGACACCAACCAAGTACGGAACCAACCCTCTTGACAACGATACCGACGGCGATATGATGCCCGATTTCTACGAGTATTATCGTGGCTGGAACGAGGCCAATGACAACTGGTCTTCATACCTGAAGATATCAGTAGTCTGGCAGCAAATCACGGCAACCAACTGGAAGCCAGTCAACATCACCGGAACGAGCATCGCGAGGCCCGAACTCGCATGGACGTGGTTCACCCACGACGCCACCGATCCATCGGATGCGGGACAGGACGCAGACAACGACGGCAGCTGGGACTGCTCCAGCGGCAGCTGCCTCTATATCCCGTACAACAACTTCCAGGAATACTACGGACTAGTCAATGCCTCCCTAGCCTCGCCCTCTCTCGTCAGACAGGCCGGGCTGTACGACTGTTCTGGCAACATCGTGCAGGAGTGGTGGCAGCTGCGTGAGTCCCTTCTGGGGACCTGCTCTGGCAACGCCGCTCTCAGTTCGAACTACTTCCGCATGTACCGGATTAACAACGCCGACCTACTGTACGCACTCATTATCGATGACAACGACGTTGACTACGAGGATATCGACACTAGCGATGACGAGGTCCTCGTAAACGGCGCATGGACCGACGTATACCAGAGGTTCGCAGGAGACCAGTACCACCTGCCCAACACTGGCTTAGGTGAGTACGTCTATGGTTGGTGGTTGATTGACATTGATGGCGACCAAATCGCCGACGGCACCAATCCAGCGAATTGGGACACTGATGGGGACTGGCTAAACGACTTCTTTGAGATCGAGGACGACTTGCTCGATGGGGTGCGAGGCAACAGCGGCTCTCCCATCAGGTACGACGATCGCACTACTAGTTGATTTCTTGAGCGACCCCCCTCACGCTCTGTCATGGGCGAAGATGCGAGGGTGCCTGCACCTGAAGCACCAGTGGAGGAGAGACTGCTTTTTCTACAGGAGAACATGGTGAGCTTTGTCAACCAGTTCAACATGCCAGTCATCGAGGTGGCACTAGTCCTATCGAAGTACATCCGCATCCTCCTTGAGTCTCTGCAGAAAACCGCGCAGAGTAATGACGAGGTTTTACCATCGAGGCTAATCGAGCCGTGGCACATCGAAGCACAGGACGAGGTACCGAGAATCGACTCATTCCCTCTAGAGACTTTGCTTGGCAGTCTCGACGAGGATAGAATGGACATTCTGGATACTCTGATTAGGACCATCTTGAACGAGAGCCAACTCCCCTTCACACCTGCTCTTACTCTGCTAAGAGAGTGGGAGGCATTAGTTAGGGTCCAGTTAGCCAATGCCAGCGGTCCCGGACAACTGTTCAGCCCAATAGATCTGCCAGAGGACTTCTGATTATTCGCTCTCAGCCTTGGCGACGATTCCGCTGGAGACCCACCATGCATCGGCGATTGACCAGATGAACAGCACTGGCCACAGTACAACTGAGAATATCAGAGGGAGCTGTATGACGAACCATCCGAGTGCCTTGCGGTGCTGGCGGTTGAAGTGCTGTCCGAGGTAGAGGAAGGGGACGAGAGATATAGCGAGAGCTACGAGGGGGCGCAGAGCCCCCCAAGGGCCAATACCACCGCTCAATTCGTACCATATCACTCCTATCACGCCCAGAGCACTCGCCTCTTCTGGTTCTTTTTCGGAGGCCACGCTGACCACATACTCCTCCGCCATACCGCTTCACCGGCACCCCCGATGCATGAATCTGACGCCAACCCGGGCGGCGAAAAGGCGAACAGTATCGACGCCTACCCCTGCACGTGAGCGAACCTAGGGTCCTAGTCACAGCATTCCCTCCATTCTCCGAATTCGACAGCAACGTTTCCCAGAGCGTGCTCAATAGGCTCGAAATCGAAGGTGTGCAAGGCCTCGATGTCGTGACATGGCTTCTTAGCGTCGATGAGGAGGGCTCACGCGCGGTCGCCAACCAGATTCGCAAAGACATACAGGTCGATGGCATACTGCACCTAGGCCTAGCGGCCAGAAGGAAATCAATCTCCCTAGAGAGGATGGCTCGGAACGAGTTCTCGATGAACGAGCCCGACAACTCCGGCCGATTGCTCGATTCAGGGGAGATAGTCAGAGGTGCCCCCGAAACAATCCTAACCACTGCTCCGGTCCATGTCATGGACGAGGAGTTCGAGCGCGACGAGCATATCTGCTGGAGCGAAGACGCAGGAGGATATGTCTGTAACGAGACAATCTACCGTACACTGTACGCGATGCAAGATAGGGAGGAAAGCCCTCTGCCGGCGATGTTCGTTCACCTGCCCCCCGAGGACGAAATCTCACTGGATGTCCAGGTCGAAGCAGTCAGGAGGATTGCGACCTGTCTCGTATGCAGGCCGACCTACGAGGTCGTTGGCGGTCTGCTGTTCGATGCCGAGGACAGGATACTGGCCTGCAAGCGACCGCAGGGCGACGCCTGGGCAGGTTGGTGGGAATTTCCAGGGGGAAAAATCGAAGCAGGCGAGGGGCCAGACACGGCGCTAATCAGGGAACTCATCGAGGAGATTGGAGTCTCCCCTCATCCGAAATTCATGGTCGAGCAGATTAGCCACGAATACGATGACAGGTCAGTGAAACTGCAGATATGGGACTGCGGCGTAATAGATCCCGATTCGATAAGACTGATCGAGCACGATGAGGCCAGATGGCTTTCGGCGGACGAATTGCTGGATGTCAAGTGGTTGCCAGCCGACCTTCCAATCATCGAGAGATGGAAGCGCGAGGGCATTCCCCGAAACTAGTCCTCACCAATCGTCCGCCTCCCCCTTCGGTCAAACCATTCTACAGGCTCGCCGCTGCCATCCATGGACAATCCGTCGCCGATACTGCGCGGAATGGAATCGCGACCCGCGTGCCAAGTCTGCTGCTCCAGCCAGTCTGCAAGATCCTCTCCAGTCAGGCCAATCCTCATCTCTCCACCCATGCCCCTGCCTCCGATTACGAATGATGCCTTGCCCGCGAGAGCAGCCTGACGGGATAGAGAGAAGCCCGTTGAACCTCCGTCCAGTTCCAGAGTCATGGCATCAAGAGCAGTATCTAGAATTCTTTGGTTCCTGATTGCTTTGAGTAGAGTGTTTAGGGAGTCGGACGAACCAGTCATCATCCCCGCCGCCCTCTCGTTGGGGAAGGTAGCGTTCGCGGGCACCCTGTCCGGGCTCCAATCGGGAAACATCTCTCTGACAGCATCCACCACTCGCTGCGGGTCCTCATGCGGCTGCACGACCGTGGAGACACTAATCAGAGGAGGCACGAGCCTTCGTACGCGCCGCTGGCCATGAGTTCTCTGCATCCAAACGCTCCCGAGAACACGAATGATTCAAACGATGTGGGATTGGGCCTGAGGCATGGCTCAGCGTTCACAGATGCTGGGGGGCGCCCTCCTCCTCGCCCCTACTCTGTGCGTAGTGGCTCTACGTTACAGCTCCGACGCTCTTGAGGAAGTCATCTCACAGGATACCACTCTGCGGTACTCTATTCACGCTGTCGCCCTCTTGGCTGGAGTTGTGATGTTCATGAGGTTCCGCAAGGTAGAGGATCATGAGTTCCACAGGTCGAGAGCAATTCGCAAATTGTCCAAGACGTACTCGCGCGAAGACAGGGGGTTGTGGGATAAGGGCGAAGCTGCGATTCAGCGCATGGAGGCCAAAGCGAGTGTCCCGTCAACTGGTCGCAAGGCCCTGAAGGCCCAAGCGCTGAAGTCCGGAACTGTAGGTTCCCTGAACACCGAGCGCTCTGAGGAGGACATTGGTGAGGACATAGATCCTCCTCAATCGCCGACTACGGGTATCAGCACTATGGTAGATGAGGAGGCAATAGCCGAGTCGAAGGGCCCGGGTGCATTCTCTAGGATTTCAGGGGCAATCAACAGACGTCTCGATGCATCAGCTGAGCGGAGGATGGAGCGCAGAGCCTCAAAAGCCAGCAAGAAAGCCTCATCGGATGACCAGTGGGAGACTCCAGTGGCATCTTCTCTGGCCCGTTCAGTCATCTCTTGTGGAGCCTGTGGTTCTCTGAACAACTCAGGAACCCCGTACTGCACTTCATGTGGCGAGTTCCTGACTTAAGGGTGGGGTTGAAAACAGTCGGTCAAGAGCCCCACACAGGCGGGGCCATGGCAGGTAAGAGGGACTACTACGAAGTCCTCGGCGTGGCTAGAGGCGCCACGGGTTCAGAAATCAAGCGAGCATTCAGGTCACTTGCTCGTCAGCACCATCCTGACAAGAACCCAGACGACCCCGAATCGGAGAAGAGGTTCAAGGAGGTCCAAGAGGCGTATGCGGTGTTAACTAACCCCGAAGAGCGGAGGAAGTACGACACCTTCGGTCACGAACAGCCAGGCGGCTCCCCGTTCGGTCCAAGCGGGTTCCAAGGAGTCAATATCAGTATAGACGATTTGTTCGGAGGCGGTTTTGAGAGCATCTTCAGCCAGATTTTCAGCGGAGGGAGGAGTCCACGAAGGACCAAAGGCAGGGACCTGCTTTTGAATCATGAAGTGCCATTTCAAGCCGTAATGGATGGCTACGAGGACGATATTGAGATAGACGTTCTGAAGTCCTGCGAGAAGTGCTACGGGACTGGTTCCGAGAGTGCAGACGGAGTGAGGGAGTGCCCGACCTGTGACGGCCGAGGAAGAATCCAGAGGATAGAGAAGGCCGGTTTCTTCACCAAACAGGTTGTCACCGACTGCTCTTCATGCAGGGGGGAGGGAAAGATAGTGAGCGACCCCTGCCCCTCTTGTGAGGGGCAGGGCCGATCCAGACAGGCTAAGCAGGTCCAGTTCACCGTGCCTCCGGGTGTCAATACCGGGACGAGACTCAGAATGAGAGGTCACGGTGAGGCAGCTAGGGGTAACAGAGGGGAGAGCGGTGATTTGTACATTCAGATAGAGGTCGAGGAACACCCTTGGTTTGAGAGGGATGGTCCCGATCTCCTGATGGCACTGCCCGTAGGGTTCGTCGATTTGGTCCTAGGGACACAGATTGAGATTCCGCACATCGATGGAAGCGATCTTTCAATCAAGGTTCCAGCAGGCTCGAATCCAGGTGAGACTCTGAGCATCCCCGGTCGCGGACTTCCCGGAGGCAGGGGACGCCGCGGTAGGGGCTCTGTGACCGTACTACTCAAGTTGGACATGCCGCGCAAAGTACCGCGCTCGCTGAAGAAAACCCTAGAGGGGATGCGCGAAGAAATTGGCACCGATATAGATTCTATACAGGACTCGATAATGTCTGAGGCTAACAAGAGGCGAAGGCCCTGATTACTCGGACTCGCCCCAGTCCAGAGCCCGATTGGGAGTGGCAGCGAGTGGTTCCCCCCCGACTAGTCCCGAAAGTTGGAATCCTAAACTAGTTGGGCTGCCTTCCAGTGCAAGGCTGAGGAACACCCTGCTTCCGGCCGACAAGGTGTCGAGGAAGATCTCGTCGTCTTGGAAGAGTCGACTAGGAGATATCGAGGAGATTCCGACCTTGGCCCCTTCAGGAGCATGAATCCTCATCGCAGCCAGTTCCCAGGGGACTTCAGCTACCCGTATTCCTAGCAGTAGGACGGCATCTCCTTCGCTGATCTTCCACACACAGATCTCTACCTGTTCGGTCATATGCCTCAACAACGGCTCGCCCCAGTCTTGGGTCACGGCCCTCCACGGACTGTCTCCGAGTTGCTTCAAGGAGTACTCAATCTCTCCCTCGTCGATACTCTCTGCAGACAGGGCCTCGGAGAGTCTCTCGCGCAGGCGACGCAGTCTACGTCGCTCGTGCTCCTCAATATCACTGGCTAGAGGGGCCCCGCTGAAGATGGCTGCTCTGTTCCACCACAGCACCACCATCAGAGGAGTCAGCAGCATGAAGCCGGCGAACATGTAGAACCCTCTGGCCCTGTATGACAGGTCGACGAACTCGTCCTCGATTGGTTCGTAGGGTCCGTTGTAGGGCAGTGAGAACTGGTATTCTCCCGTGCCTTCGGTCTGACCCATGCCCTGCCCCCGCTCAATCATCAGAGCATGCACCCCCGGCGGAACTATCATCATCGAACCGTCAGTGGAGTTCACGACTTCCCCCGTTTCCTGATTCAGTGCCATAAGTGTGAATGTGGTAGGGGCATCGCCTATTCTTTGGACACGGACGTAAGACCCGTTCTCCTCGGTTATAGAGAAGGCAAACACATCGGTATTGTCGAAAACATCGAGACTGCCCTCGATTGTGGTTGCTCCAAGGCTCAGGACTTGCCATCTGGAATCCGGCCCTCCTGGCCCCCATAACTCATCCGGGGCATCCCCGATTAGGGCGCCATCACTCGGTTCGAGTGATCTCAGCATGATGGCCCATGCCGCGGTTTTGCCCTGCGTGGTCAATCCGAACTCGACCGACACAGTCTGTCCAGTAGTCTCGAAAACATCCTCGCAACCACTCTCTATGACTAGACTCGAACCGTCCATTTGGTGAAGTGAGACCTCAACACTACGAGCAGAACGGCTCCAGCTTCATCTTGGCTCCAGAGGCTATGAGCAAGGAATCTCCCTGCGAATCAGAAGCAGCGAGGTGCCCGTAGTAGAGAAGGGAGGAATCACCGTAGAACGGTAGAGCCTCTCCGTGGCTCCAGGGATTGGTCAATTCGCCCCCATCAGGTGCCTCAGAGTCATCGTCGTAACGAATAATCTCAAACTCGTAGGGTGAGTAACCTTCCTCCGCTGAGTGAACTAGGCGAATCCACAGTTCACCTTGAGCCGGGTATTCGAAGTAGTGCCCCATTTCTGTCCTCTCGATGGTATCCACAAGAGACTTCGACTCTTCGCCCCTTTGCCAAATCTCGATGCGAATCTCACTTGGTCCTCTCAGGCTGTTGAGCAGCAACACATCTCCAGGATCGCCGACCACCATGATGGCGTCTTTGTCGCTCTGGTTTTCCAGCGCCCCGACGTAGAGCACGCCCTCGGAAAGAAGATCGATAACTTCACAGGATCGCAACTGGCAGGGAGAAGTCGTGTTGATCAGAGGGTATTCGCCCTGACTCCCCGGAGAGGGGACTATGTTCGGTAAATCGTCGCGTTCCGTCCATTCATCCATCCTACTGAGTATCACTTCTGTACTCAAATCATTGGCCTCGGTCCCAGAATCGACAAGGATCTGCCAAGACACGTTACCCTCGACCCAGCCCGACCATTCCACGAGATGAGGGTCCTCGTGACTCTCCTCGACACCGTCAGACCAGATGACAAGTTCCATCCCTGGGCACCCGACCTTCATACACGAAACACTGACCCATACCGGTCCACTGGTGCTGAATATATCGTCGCTGAGAACTATCCTAGGGTCCTCATCGGCGCTTACTGAAACGCTGAACGCAGCCAGCGTCAACAACATAGCCAACAGCCCCGCTCTCACGCCTCGCACGTGGGGCCGAACCCGCTGTACCTTAGAATCCTTCAAGCGAACCGCGTCGTGCGAAGGGGTATGGCAGAACGTCCGCTGGCTCGCGGTGTGACCGCAAGACAGCGCTTCGCGAGGCTGATGCCACTAGGCGACAGGAACCAACCTGTCGGATGGACTCCGGGCCTAGTTTTGGGCCCACAGGACCCAGAAATCGAACCGTCTCTGGCGCCGTTCTCGTGTTCGAGGAGCCAAGGCGCCGTGCCGGCAACCATTTCGATGTCTACTAGGGGGGAGATGTGCTACCCTTTCGACTCTACAGACACGTGGCAGGCATCGGAAGGCCTGTCGCTACCTCCGAGTCTCGCCGAAGCGGATTCGGGAGAGGCCGGCCGCGGTTCCCAACTTCTCCCCGTTTCTTGGCAGTCCTTGCACCACGACCAAAGTCTCAACGACCTTGGTTTGGAGCCTTCAATCATAGCCCTAGTTGACGCAGTGCAACTAGCCGAGCGACCCGGGATGCTTGTTGAGGCGCTCGATGCGCTCAGGGTGCGTTTTCCAACATCTCTCATTTGGACTCCTGGGATAGCAGGCCCTGATAACTGCGCCCTACTCTCATGGATGGGGGTCGACCTGTTTGACACTACACGTTCGAGAAGAGCCGCTTCTCTGGGGGTGATTCTCACTGAAGACGGACCTAGGATGCCTGAGAGCACGCTAGGTGAAAGTGCCGATATGAAAACTCAATGCGCTGCATGGTCACGCGCTATCGCAGCCACTAGAACCGCAATCCGGAATGGCTCTTTGCGCGAGCTGACCGAGCGCCAAGCCGCTTCCAGCCCACGTTCGGTGGAGCGCCTCCGCCGACATGACTCCTTGATGAGAGGGTATGAGGGATCTCGCTCGGGTCTAGCTAGGGTGGTCGGGCATGAGCACAGGTTGAGGTGTCACACGTATTCGAGCCGAAATGATGCACTAATTCATGACTGGCGCCACAGAGTCGCTGATCAGCACCTGCCGCCAGAGCATCAGAAACAAGTACTGCTACTGTTGCCATGTTCGGCGGTGAAGCCATACCGCACTTCTCAGAGTCACAGGAGATTCTTGAGGGTAATAGGATCCGATGCGGTGCATCAGGTGATAGTCACCGCTCCTCTTGGGCTCGTTCCGAGGGAGCTGGAGGAGATTTGGCCCGCGGCAAATTACGACATCCCCGTGACTGGAGAATGGGATGCCGACGAACTAGCCGTGATTCGTGATATGGCAACCAGCTTCGCATCCAGAGTCGGATATTCTAGAGTGATTAACCACTCAGGTGTCGACATTGAGTTCGACGGAGTGGAGTCGGTGGACACCCGTCAAGGTGATTCAGCGGGTTCGACAGAAGCGCTATCGAGATTGCAGGAGGAAGTCGAGCGAGCGAGCTCAGAACTCAGTCTCGAGAACCCGAGGAGACCTGTTCACAGGATGGCTCAGATGCGCGCGCTCTCGCGATTCCAGCATGGTACTGATGCCTGGTTGAAAGGGACGAAGGTACAGGGTCGCCCCCCAATCTTCACCTTCATGAAGGACGGCGAGCAGACCGCCCAGTGGAATCCTAGAAGCGGCAGGTTTGCCTTCTCCAAGGCCTCCCTGCCATTGCTCGACGCTTGCGATGCTCTACCGAGGGTCAACCTGAAGCCGGGATTGGAGTGGAGGGGTGATTTGTTCTCAACCAACGTTGAATCCGCAGAGTTAGGGATAAGGGCGGGCGACGAAATCCTTGTGATGCAGGAAGATCAACTCGTCGGCTCCGCACGCGCTGAAGCTGCAGGTTGGGAGTGGCCGAACGGCCCAGGCAGACTAGCTCGTTCCAAACATAGGCTGTAATCCTCCTTCCGGGTGCCTGCGCAGCGATTAAAGAGGGGGAGCATCGCCCGGACGCCTGAGGCAACACACATGTCACGCATGCACAGCGGAGGTAAGGGTAGCAGTGGCTCCCGCAAACCCGGTGTCAGCGACGCACCCGCATGGTCAGATACCGACAAGAAGGATGTCGAGGACCTGATTTTGAATCTGGCCCGAGAAGGTCACCCCACTGCGATGATTGGTACTATCCTGCGTGATCAACACGCTGTGCCCGACGCACGACTTGTCACCGGAGAGAGAATTTCCCAGACTCTCTCCAGGAACGGTATAATGAGCAAGTACCCGGAGGACATGATGAACCTCATGCGCAAGGCTCTGAACCTGATTGACCATCTCTCTGGCAACTCGAAGGACCTGCACAACCGCCGACAACTAGAGCTCTGCGAGTCCAAGATTCGCCGTCTCGCTAGGTACTACAGGAGCACTGGGAAGCTCGATAAGGACTGGGTCTACAAGAAGGACCAACTGCGACTGATGGTCGAGTGATTCTTGCGCAGGAGATTTGAACTCCGACTCCACAGCACGAGCATGCGCACGCTGTTGGAGGCCGAGCCGATGGCCCCTGTGTCCAAGATTCTGTCTCAGGCAGCCGACCAACTGCGCAGCTCGAACACGACTATACTGCTTCTCGCAGCCCCCTCTTTGCAAGGGGCTCTGGCCATTGCCCCACTTGAGGCAGCCTTGGTCGACGCCGGTCTGCCTTACCGCCGCCGATTCAGGCTAGAGGCGCCCGTAGAAGGCTCGTGGGTGCACATCCTCGGGCCAGCTGATGAGAGCGGCCCCCGACTGTCCTCGAATCCCCCTCAACTGTCTCTGGCAGGGACCGTGGTCGATGGCCTCACCGGACATCAGGGAGATTCTCGCAAGGGTCCCCTAACTGCTGTGGCGCAGGCTCATGCCCTAGCGCAGGCAATTTGCCCCGAAGGAGCCCGCATACGCCGACTCAGACCGTGGGCGATTTCAGGAAATTGGCTCCACTCAGCACTGGACACGACCTATGACCCCGTGTTCACGGCCCTGCGCGACGCGTTGGTAAAGGATGGCTCCATCAAGGTGGTCCCTCTACCTGAGGTTCCCGAGCCCAACATCTCAGCAAGCACTTGGATCGATCCAGCGGCGCTCGACGCTGTGGCCTCTCGCTGGCCTAGTCTTGATATGGATGGGAGGGCGCGCTCTCTCTCACATCTCATGCGACCTGCTCTGTCCCGATCAACTCCCTCGACAGCTAGGCTAGAGGAGATAGGATGGCATTGCATCTTGGGCCCGGGATGGTCGACAGACCTTGCCGGACAAATCGCTTCGGCGGCCGGCCTATGGAAGGAGAACCCTGCGGCAGTCGCTGCAGGTAGGGTCGCCGACTCGCTGCTGAGGCGAGGAGTCATTCCTCGACTCTGAGCATGCTCTTGCAACTGGGGCACTCCACCCTGAGCGGGCGGACATCGGATTCGACGAGAACTCTGGTCGAGCACACTGGGCAGTCGATGTGCGGCCCTGAACTGCGTCTACCGATTCTCTGAATGGTCTCTGTTTTAGGAGATACCAGAGCCACCGGGAATACCAACAGAATCGAAGAGATAGAGACCCCGAAGACGATTGGCATCGGCATTCCTAGGACATATATCACCAGTGCAAGGCAACCGAGAGCGACCACTGTCACCACTGCCGGGACGCTGGACCTGCGCTTGGTCAGCGACATTGCGAATCCGATTCCTACTGAAAGGAACAGAACTGACATCATCGCACCGTAGAGCACACTATACAAGGCGAAGCCAGAGGGTTGGAACTCCACTCTGAAGTCGAGTTCGGGGTCGAGTTCTGGCTCGTCTACAGTCAACACCTCAAGGATAATCCAGCGCCTATGCTTGTACTCTATGTCATCAGCGGCTACGCCCCCTAGGTCTTCCAGCAAGGTAGACCTCAACTCGGCAGTCAATTCGATTCCAGTCCAGTAGTCGTCAGTAGACGAACGTACGAAGGTCTCCACTAGGACCTGCCTCTCCGCCTCCATCGAATCATAACTGTATGATGTGTCGATGAAGATGGTTACCGCATCGGCGCTGAAGGCTCTAGTCCCTCCCATGTCGATTGTGATTTCAGTTGGTCCGAGTTCGATCGGGTTGACGCCGAGAATGGCCTCTATCTCAAGTGATAGCCCGTTTGCCATGAACGAACGTAGATTGGTTGCCGATCCTGTGAGGTGCCCCTGCAGGGCGAGCAACTCGGAATCGTCCACTCTGCCGTTATGCTTGTCGGCGGACGGAACCGAGTCAGCGTATGAGTTCAAATTGCGCCACCAACTGTTGGAACTCAGACTCTGGTTGCCTATGTTGTCCAGGCCCCAGCGCATCCACTGGGACATTGAACCGTCGAACTTGATCATCACCTCTCGGTCCACTACGTATCCGTCCCACTTCGCCTCGATTTCCAAATCTAAGGACGAGCCACCAGTCCTCAACGGCTCGTTAGCTGGATACCATCCTGTACCGCCGGTATCTTCGCCGATGACGATGTCATGGGTGCGAGTGGTGTCAATCTGAAGGCCGCTCTGCGGCTTCAATTGAAAATCCACTCTGATATTGCCGCCCTCTGAGTTTTCCGGAACCTCCCAGACGAAGGTGACTTCGACACCCCCTTCGACTCCAGTGGCAATCGGCATTTGACTGACTTCGGCACTCTGCACCGAGATACCTCCGGTGGAACCAGTCCACATCCGGTCGTCGAAGCCCGATTTGAGGACTATCGGGAAGTAGACCAGCCTACCGAGTACGCTAGCGTCCTTCATCTCGATGTCGACTAAGGGGAAGCGCACTGAGATATGGGCGTCATTGGCTTCGGACCCCCAGAGAAATCGTATTCCAGCATCATCTTCTGGTTGGGCGAAGAGGAGACTGCGCACAGTAAGGCTCAGTTCCAGAAGGTCGCCGTCGTTGACATGTCCGGAGCCGATTTCGACACTAATCTGTAGCATCCCCGAGCCGGTGAGGTAAGGATCAACGCCCCCATCTCCATCGTAGAACGAACCTCCAATCCTAATCTCCAAAGTTGAGTTGATGGTGACTCCCACCGCGCTCTCTACCTCGTAAGGTATGCTGAACTCCCATGTCGAGTTCTGGTAGTCTCCCTCGGTCCCCCATACCACCCCCCATGTCCCGATGTTAGTCTCGCTGAATGATGGAGTGGCGAGGGTAGATTGAGAATCTGACTCGGCACTCTCAAGATTCTCATCGAATGGAGTTAGCGTGCCATCGCCACTTTCTCCCATCAGGTAGAGATTGAAATCTGTCGAGTTGCAGCAGGTCACATCTTCAGTAGGATTCACCTGGCCAGAGACTGCATAGGGGGACATGCTCATGGCGAGAAGCAGTGTGACCAGAGCCAGAGCGCTGGGACGTTGCTTAGAGGGCATCAGACCCCGTGGCCGGCTAGCATCCCTTGAATGCGCCGCCTCCCGGAAACCTCGTGCACGCGGTTGCGCGTGCGGCGCCTACGGCGCCGAAACCGATTATCTGTGCAGCCAGACTAGCTTCGCTAAACCATCTTTCGACAGTTCCTCCAACCTTGCGAAACCCACTCTCTCGAGCTGATAGGTTTCGCCGACAACCAACTCAAAGTCCTCTAGCACTCCGGTCTGCGTGACCAGTCCGTCTCCTGTAGGAGTCACCAACTCGGCTTCACGAGCGATTCCAGTGGGTATCCAGTGGATGATAGGCCTCTCATCCGATCTGTTGAACGACTCAATTGCCGCAACATCCCCCGAGATTTCGATGTCAGCGAACTCCTTCAGTCGAACCCTTCTTTGATCCGTATCGGAGGTCTGTATCAATATCGAACCTGTTAACTCCCATTCTCGAGACCCTGGAATCGCCCCGTCAGGATGCCTAGGCACATTCACCCTCTGCTCCTCAGCCCCTCGTAATTCGAGAGTGACCGGGGAAGCCACGAAGCTGCGCCGTTCGACCGACGAGTCGATTCGGCTGGAGTTGAATGACTCTATGGTCTGCATAGAGATCGAGATGTCCTTCTGCGACAGCCCGAGGTCTATCCAGAAGTCTCGCAGCGCCTGTGCGCTGAAACCTCGACGGCGAAGCGCTTTGAGAGTAGGGAGCCGAAGGTCACCCCATCCTTCGTGACTACCCGATTCTATCGTCGCGCGCATTCCCGATGTAGAGAAACTACCGAATTCGTGAACCTTTACTCTGCCCCAGTAGAGGGGCTCAGGGTATTTCCATCCGAAGTGCTCGTACAGCAGCGTCTGCTTACGGGTACTGTCCATCAAATCTTTTCCACGGACGATGTGAGTGACGCCCTGCTCATGATCCTCTATGGCGCTCTGAAAGTCGAGCAGTGGCCATACCTTGTACCGATTTCCTGCCAAGGGGTGAGGTGTGTGCTGAATCCTTAGTGCCGGCCAATCCCGGAGAGCCGGATTGGGCAGTGTCATGTCGGTCTTGACTCTGACTACCCCCTCGCCATCCTGCATCTTACCGTCGTTCATTGACTTCCAGTCAGATAGGCTCTCAGTCGCGCTTCTACCTCTGCACGGGCAATTCTGTTTGTCCTCTCTGAAGTCCCGGAACTCGTCGGCACTGCACCGGCAGACATAACCGAATCCTTCAGCAATCATCCGCTCTGCGTGCTCCAGATAGACCGGCATCCTTTCACTGGCCTTGACAATCACGTCGGCGGGCCTTCCGGCCAGCCACTCATACTCATCCTCTATCCATCCGTATGCATCTGGCAGAGGAGGCTTCACTCTGGTGTCTGTGTCATCGAAGCGCAATACCACTTTCCCGTTGTACATTTTCGCGTATTCCGAGTTAATTACAACTCCTCTCGAATGACCCAATGTCAGGGGGCCGTTAGGGTTCGGGGCGAATCTCAGGACCACTTTAGAGGTGTCACCAGGAAGTTCTCTCAGTCCCTCTGCCTTGCGGTGTTTCTCACGTTCTAGGGCCTCGGGAGCCGTCCTCGCTAACTCTTCCCTGACGTGTTCGATTCCATTACTCTCTGCTAGGGAGTTGGCAGCGGCCACCTCGGTCTCGACTAGCTCTAGGAGTTGCTTCGCCATGCTGCGAAGATCTTCACGCTCAGATAGCAACCTGCCGAGTACGCTTCCTGCCTCCCCCTGTCCGGTGTATTCGACGGCGTTCTGTAGCGCATACTTACGAACAGCAGCAACGATATCAGAGCCCCAATCGTCTGAATCAGCCATGATACCGGTCGATACCGCCCAAAAGCAGCATTTCACGCTTCGCGTGCTCACCACTCGTCGAGCGATGATTGGAGGGCTGCAGAGCCGTCCGCGGTCCTAATGGGGACAGGCCCACCGTGAACTTCCCTCCAGACGTCAGATACGGTCGACCAGCTCCACCTGAGGCACTCGTGCGGCAGTTCTCCTGAGACCAGTTCCTTCACGGCCTCCCTAGTTAGGGGGTCAGAGGGGTAGCCCGAGCCGATTGCGATTCCTAACTGCGCTTCGGTAACCGATATTGCATCGTCCCGCCTCACCTTTGCCAGGATGCTCGCTGCTCCGGCCACCACATTCTGCGAGTCCATACCGTGCTGTGAAAACACCTTCCACTCGGACCAATCACTGCCCAAGCGAGATACCAATCTGTTCGTGAAACGTTCTTCATTCACATCGCAAGCATCAGCCATCACCGTTCCGCGAGAGTCGCTTTTCGCTGCAGCCTCGATGGCTTCTGCGAACAACTCAATCTCGAGTCGGTTGAGATCAGAATACTGGCTGTTCGAGTCTATCCTCTCGGCTTCACATATCACTATTCCAACCCCCCATCCACTGGCCTCAGCCTCTGATAGAATCTTCTCAGAGATCCTGCGTCGCTCTGCCGGGGACAATTCCTTGGAGTCTCTTGCACCAAATTCCTGCAACACACTCTCGTCTGTCTCTGGTATGCAGAGCGCACATACCACTAGGGGGCCTATCACAGGACCCCTGCCGGCTTCGTCGACACCTATCTTCAGTCCACTCACAACTCCAAGTCGTAATCCGTCGGGCTATCATCATCTCTGCGTTTCTTGGACACGGCCCTGCGAGTCTCCTGCTCGGCTGGGTCAAGCATCACATTGTCAGGGTGCGGCACCTCTCCCTGTGTCATCCTGTCTGCCATCTCAGTGGCTGATTCGATATCATGCTCGGTCTGATACATGTCCAACACATCGCTGGCCGTTTCCACAACTTCTTTGCTGGGCCCTTCTTGTGGTTTCTCCGACAATCCACCGGACTTTTCAATGAACTCAGCGGCGAAATCTCGCGCCCCTATCTGAGGGCTTTCCACGAGTTCGGGCGCCTGTCCACCTTCCTCCTCGAACCTAGCCATCCATTCTTCCGCCTTCTCTTCAGTAGGAGGGGCGGGTCCTCTGAGTGCCAGTTCACGCTGCTTCCTAGTCCTGACAGCCACAGTTACCCCTATGCACCCTGCGATGACCACGATGGCAATCAGGAATAGTTCGTGCCAGACCTCCAACCAGTTGATGATGTTCTGCAGGAACTCCTCCCCACCCCCGTTCTCGTCGGGCACAAATGTGGCTGGCACGATGACTGAGTCCTCTGCAGAGAATATGATAGCCGGATCTCGAATCGATCGGACCTCGACGGTCAGAATCGCTGTGGTCTCTACCGGGGCCTCTGTCGGTACTGCCATCCATGCGCTGAATTCCACTGAATCACCCGGTTCGACATTCATGATTTCAAATGAACGGGGATTATTGCTCTCAGTCCCGGTGAAAGCTCCAGGAGGAGGTACTAGGCCGAATTCGGTGACCATGTTGACATCGAGATTGACCACTAGGCCGTCCGGCTCGTTACCGGCGTTGGTAAGAGTCCACTGCGAAGTCAGGTTATTGTTCTCTGACAAATCTGATGAGACCCTCTCAAGCAGCCAATCGTAGTACTCTCCTACAGTTATTGCCAATTGTAGTTCATGGGGCGACCAATCTCCCAGCCACAACTGGACCAAGAACTCCGCAGTTAGATCCGCAACTGTTCCTTGCGAAACCGTGCAGGAAATCTGAATGCCGCTCAGTGACTGCCCTGGGCCTAGAGTGACGCTACTCTGATCGAATTCCACAGTTAGCCATTCTGGAGTATTTACTACTATCAATTCGAAGGTAGAGGAAACATCTCCCGTATTCTCTATTCGGAGGAATCCGTGACAAGTCTCCCCTGGGCTAGTGTCTCCGGTGCAACCGTTCTCCTGTAGCGCCAACACCCCTCCAGTCCGAGGGACTATGCTAACTCTCTGATTAACCGTAGAGATCTGATCCGGAGAGGCGCTGCTCCAGACCATGACATCGAAGAACAGAGCACCTGGGTATCTATCGGGGGCCTGGACCTGAAGGCGTATCTGGCCGGATTCATTGGGAGCCATGGAATCCAGTTGGACTCTGCTGAGGATGATAGCAGCCCAGCCGGCGCTGGAGAGCGACATCCCCGACTCCCCGATTAACGAGCCGTCCGAATCAACTTCTACGATTTCCACTACGAGGTCGCGCACCGAGTTGCCTAGGTTCCTCGCAGTCACGAACAAATCGATAACATCACCAGGCGATAGGGAAGCGTTGCCGCCGCCCTCGTCTATAGTGGCAGAATGGTAGAAGCCGTACTCTAATGAGAAGTTGTACCAGTCCTTTGAACCGTCCGATTCGCTGGTGAGCTGCATGCTGAACGGGTGCAGTGAGTCGGCCAGCGGGTAACCGCCAGAAACCTGCGGAGCGGTGATTGAGAACTGCACCCACTGGGGATTGCCAGGGGGGGCGTCGTAGGTATGTCCGACCTCTGGAGGTTCGGAGTTCAACCATTCGATTGACCAGCTCCCAGGGCCGCTGATACTCACAAGCGCATCGTCGTCAACCCCTGCGTGGTTGGTGAAGTTGAAATTGAGTCCAATTGTAGCTCCAGGGTCGATGCCGAAGATCGATCCAGAATCTGAGCCGAACTCGGTGCCGAGTGGTTCAATTTCGAATGGGTAGAGGTAGTCTGTGATATTGAACACAGTCGCAGCAGCGGCCTCTTGCAACTCCAGTGCTCTCGCAGGGGAGATTTGTCCAGGATAGATGCGCCCAACAGGTGATTCACCAGTGATTACAGCAGTGAAGACGCACGCGGAGAGATATGTTCCGTCTATCGAGGGATGCGAACCATCGCTGGAATACAGAGTCGAGAATGCAGTCGCGCCAGCACTCGGGTCAACTCCGGTATCGGCGACTGTGTCGTACAGATGCTTGTAGGCTAAGCCCACCGGTGCGATGAAGGCTGGTTCCGTTTGCGTTGTGATATTCTCAAGATACATCTCGTACCCCTGCTGCAAATGCAGTTGCATCGATGGGTAATCCGGGCTCCTCCACTGATTGTTCAAATCTCCATCCTTGTACCCCCATGTCATGAACAGAATAGTGCTGCCCCCCGAATCCAAGGCACGTTGATTGAGGTAAATCGCAGCGTCCCTGCTGTCCTGCCAGTTTTGAGAGTTGGTTGGGAAAGATGGGACCTGACTCTGGTCTTGGAGAATCACAAAATCATTCGGTTCATTGAGTGCGATGTTCCATTGGCTGCCACTTTCTCTAGCTCGATCTTCGTGTTCGTAGAGTTTCAACCCCCCACTAGTCAGTGCTGAGACTTCAACATCTCCCCCTCCATCTGACAGGATGTTGTCGAGTTTCGAAGCGAGATTGTTCTGATTGGTATACGAATTGCCGAGCATCAGTACGTCAAGAGCACTCGTTTTAGGATATGATTCGGCATCCTCACTAGGAGAATTCAAGGTGCGCGGCGGATGGCTGAATGTAATCAGTAAGAAAACGAGAATCAAGGCAAACTGACGCTCGTTCACGGCCGACTGTCATCGTTCTCACTCTTTTATCCCTGCTCCCCTCTGTTATCGAGTCCAGCGAAGTATTGATGGCCTGAGGCGTCGTTGCATGAACATGGCAAGGATATGGCCGTTCGGGAAGAAACCGACCGAGCCGCGCCAGGTTAAGCAGCCCAAAAAGCGTAAGATCGTTGAGTACGAGAGGAAGCCAGACGACTCCTCTGGAGAGATGATGGCCGACCGAAGCCACCTTGAAGACGCAGCTTTCAAGGATGCCATGGCGCTTCTCGGAGATGACTCCAAGAAACAATGAGGTCCCTCTATAGGACAGGCCTCGGGATCAGCCGGCCTGAGGCTTCGATGTCGAACTCGCCCGCATGGATGGGCGATCTCAGCCCGAATTCGTAGCCGACTGTTGGGTCAATCTCTCCAAACTGCCCGAGCTCCTCTCCTGAGATGAGTACTCTCGCCCCACGACCTGCTATCCAAGGCCCCTGTGCTTCCTCTGTCGCTTCGAACACGACTTCGCCCATATCTGCACCGAGGTCCCTCAGCAGGGCCTGTGTGATACCTTTTGCCGCAGTGAAGCCGCCTCCAACCTCAGCACATGCCCAAGCTACTCTCGTCGAGTTTGCAGAGTCACTCACAACCTCTCCCAATTCATACACCTTCTGCGGCAACTCGTGATGCCGATTGGCTGCAAGCAGCTTCAGCAGAGAGGGCAGGAGGTACTGGCGTAGCATAGTATGGTCTCTGGTGATGGGGTTGGAGATCACTGACAGTCCCCCTCGGGCAGGCCATCTGACTCGCTTGAACTGGTCCCTTTCATTCGACAGGGTGAGTCCTAGCGTCTCTTGGATTCCCAGTGACCTCAGGCTTGCCCTGATTCTGCGTTCAAGGTGTGACGAACTCAGCGGAACCGCGTCTAGGTGGACTTTGGAGAGCTTCTCGGGCATATTGTCGTAGCCGTACCCGATGGCTATGTCCTCGACGATGTCTATCGGGTGCATTATGTCGCTGCGCCATCGTGGCATTTCCACCACGTGCTCTCGCTCGCCCACTGCACAGTCCGCCCACCGCTCCACCCTGTTCACACCGTCGGTAACCGTTCTCGATTCAATCAGTCGACCACCCATCTTAATCAGGGCTGCCGCAATCTCGTCTGAACCCAAATCCAGACCCAGCACTTTCTCAATCAACCGGTCCGGAACTCGGTGCCTCACGGCATCCCCACGTGGAGTGTTAGCAACATCGCTATCGTATCCGGTGACGTTGACGCTTTCAATCGCCCCGCCTCTCTCGTGCAGTGACAGGCACACCAGTATCAGGCATGCTTCACAAGCCCGCTCGTCCCATCCAGTCACGTCGATGAAGAAATCCGTTGTGGACTCTGTGACTGTGGTGTGGTCACCATTGATTATCGGAGGGAACGACAGGATATCGTCGTTGGAATCAAGAATCACTGGAAATGAATCCAAGCCATCCATCAGGTGCGCGTATTCGACGCCCTTGGGATGTTCTTCCAAAATCTGCTTAATTGTCATCTCCTCACTCATCATCAAAGGCACGAAGGAATGCGATTTAGGGACCGTGACGACCTTGAACGGCTCAGAGAGCATAGACAGGTCGTGCACGCCTATAGAGGCGAATCTGCGCTTGCGCCCTAGTGTCAGGTGAAGTTTCTCTTGATGGTCCATCAGGGACTGGATGAACTCACCCTTCTCGGTGTCGGTGTTTCCGGTGTTAACACCTCTGACTATCGCTGCCATGATGACCGGCCTGACCTGTTCTAGAGATGGGTCAACCACCATTTCCACTCCGCTCTCAGAAACCTCGACAGATGGATCTTCGAAAGTCCCACCTACGAAACTCCTGGCAGCCCGAGCCAGAGATTCGTGGCTGAGCAGGTCGGGGCGATCAGGAAAGACTTCGACCTCGATGATTTTGTCGTTATTGCCCTCTACTGGGCACCCCATAGCTGGCAGCCAGTCTGACCAGCTTCCGCCAGAGTGCTCGGCGCCGTTGATTCCTTGGATGTACTGCAAGATGGAGTGCTGAAGGTTTAGAGTAGGCATTTCTCACCTCAATTACCAAGCCACATAGGCAGCGGGCGGTCGTAACCAATCAGCCTCAGGCCGCTGATGGAGGCTGTGTCGTAATCTAGGGCCCTGAGGTTTCTCCTACTGAGTTTCTCCAGCCCGTCAAGACCCAACTCGTGCATCCAACCTCGAACGGCCGAATCGAGCCAGACCAAGGTCTCCTCGAGGCCATCTTCGGGAGGTGGCGCCACTAAGATAGGACATCCTGCCGCGACTGCAATCAACATGTCCTCAGCACTCGGTACTCCATCCATCTCGATGAGCAGATGGCGCCCCTGCTCGGTTAGGTTCATCGCCCGGGCGGCGAGACCTATTCGCGGGAGCGCAGACGCCGCGCGACTGCCACCAGGGGCTGCTGCGTCAATGACAGCGCCATCCAAATCGAGATCTACAACCAGTCTGAACAGGTGATCGACCCTATCGACACGGTCACGCAGGAGAATCATCGATTCATCGGCCATCTTGCAGGTGATGGATACTAGAATGGCCTCAATCTCGGCGTCGTTGAGCGGTGGCATGTCAGCCAGATCAAGTACTATTCCTGCACAATTACCAAGCCAGTCTGCACAGTCGACGAGATTACCCTCGCCTACGAGAATCAGATCACACTCTCTGGGCGAAGTCCTAACTAGGGCTGGCTGAGTCGAAGCCGCTCCCTGCCAGGTGTTGGTGGAGTCAGATTCGATTAACCAGGGGATTGGGAACAGTAGGCCACCCTCTTTGGAGCCGAGCGGCATCAGGAGGGTGTACGGATCGAGAGGAGAATGCTTAGGAAGTCTGTCCGAGGTCGAGGGCACCAGTACGATGCTCTCAAAGCCCTCTGCTACCGATGAATCGGGCATCTTCGTGGCTCCCAAAGAGGAGTCAGACGGCACTAGGACCAACGCATCCTCCTCCAGAGTCAGTCCCAGCGGCTCTAGATGCTCAGCTAACTGGGTCATCTCTGCGGTTTCTATCCCCCTCATGGCCGCACCTTCTCCGGGAGGAGGGCAACTACCGGCGATGACCACGCGCCCCCCAGTCATACCGACTCCGGGCTCGGAGCCAACTGAGCCAAGGACAACAACGGTTCCGTCGCTCATGCCGGCCCCAGTCCTCTTCCCAGCATGGCCTCGGACGATTACCGTGCCGCCGGACATGCAGGCACCAACTTCGTCTCCGGCAGAGCCCTGCACTGTGATGAAACCTCCAGTCATCCGACGTCCGAGACGGTCTCCGACGTCCTTTTCAACGACTATCCGGCCGTTTCGCTGAAAAGCCCCGAGCATCGATGCACTGGATCCTTGCAGCGTGAAGGTGCCTCCGTTGTTCATGACCCCAGCGCACTCACCGAGGTCGCCAAGCAGCAGCACCCTTGATTTTGGGGGCAGATGGGAAATGGCCCCTATCTCCCCGTTCTTGGGCTTCTCATCTCCTCCGCGACCCCATCCGATCCTGACCAGCAGGTCCCTCTCTAGGGCCTCGGACAGCATTCCATCTAGGTCCCGACCAAGTTTCATGCTCTTCGCAGTGACCTCGCGCATGGCTACTCCTTGTGCGGACGTGACGCTAGTGGTCTTCATTCTGACGGGCAGCACGGCCTCAAGTCGCTGCTATTGAGGGTAAATTCGAGGTGCGAGGAGAAGGGTATGTTGATAGAGGGCTGGCAAGGGCGTCAGAACGCCCTCAAGGGGTCGTGTGAGGTCAAGGCGTGATTAGGGTCGCCATCAACGGCTACGGGACAATCGGCAAGAGAATTGCCGATGCAGTCGACGCTCAGGATGACATGGAAGTCGCCGGGGTGACCAAGACAGGGCCCAGTTTCGGGTGCGAACTAGCAGCGAAGAAGGGCTACCCTCTGTACTGCATCACCGACGATCTAGAGCGCATAGCCTCCTTCTCATCCGGCGGATACGAGTGCCATGGAGGACTCTCTGACCTACTGGCCTCAGCGGACGTGGTGGTCGACTGCGCCCCAAGTAAGATGGGAGCGGCAAACCTCGCCAAGTACGAGGCAGCCGGTATCAAGCACATGTTCCAAGGTGGTGAGAAGCACGAACTCACCGGTTTGTCCTACAGTTCTAGCGCCAACCACGCCGCGAACATGAATGCCGATGGCACGAGAGTTGTCTCTTGCAACACCACCGGACTATCACGCACTCTCGTACCGTTGTACAAACTCGGCAGCTCCCTCAAGGTCGAGTGCACCATGATTCGCAGGGCGGCCGATCCAGGTGACTCGAAGAAGGGCCCCATCAATGCCATTAAACCGGTGTTGAAGGTTCCCAGTCACCACGGCCCAGACGTCATGACGGTGATGCCGGAGATCGAAATCAACTCACTGGCCGTAGCAGTACCAACCACTCTAATGCATGTTCACGCCATCATCGCAGATCTTCCCTCAGGACACGGTCAGACGACTGAATCGATTCTAGACATATGGAGGCAGACTCCAAGGGTCATTGTAATGCATGGAGAGGGAGATCGACTGACAACCACCGCTGAAGTCATGGAGATGGCGCGCGACCTAGGTCGCAAGTGGGGTGACCTGCACGAGATATTCATCTGGGAGGACGGAGTGAAGTTGGTGGGCGATAGGCTGTACTACTTCCAAGCGATACACCAGGAGAGCGACGTGATTCCCGAAAACATTGACTGTATTCGCGCTCTGATGGGAACTGAATCCGATTGGCGCGCTTCTGTGGCTAAAACTGACAGTGCAATTTCGGATTACTACGGGCTATGAAAGCGCCTTCATGTTGGCAAGTTTCGCGGTACACCTAGTATGAACGGTCAAAAAGCCCCCTCGGGTCGGCTGTTGCATGCTCAGGGCTCGCTCTGTCATACTGGTTCTCACAACGTTGCTCTTGTCTACGTGGACCGGAGTGCTTGCGAGCGCCTCGGAAGACCTCTTTACAGGCAGTGATGAAGGAGGGGGTGCTACTGTACCTCCAAACTCACAGTGGTCACAGATTGATGCCTCAATAACTTCCTATCCACTGCGTGAGTCATCAGGCCTCCTGTACTCTCCGTTCGGCTCGTTCGACCCGCTGGACACTCCCATCCCTCTCGGCCCTGAGAACCTGTACGACCCGCAGGCCCTGAGGCGCACGGGAATGCTTCTGGTTCAATCCGACAGTTCTGACTTGACGGCCATGATGGACGCCTTCTCCGTCATGGGGGTCGATATCCTAGATGTGATTCCTGATGACGCCGTAGTGGTTCGCGTGGACACGCTGAGTAACGCCGATGTAGTCGAGTCAATCAACAGGCTGCCAAACGTCAGATGGACTGGTGCGCTGCCAGTGGCATGGCGAGTAGCTTCCGAGTTGATTCCACTATCGGGGAGGAATGGAATACTAGTTGATTTGGACGTGACACCGGCTCCAGATCTCGATTTCTATGAATTGGCAGAACTCTCGCTGGATCTACAGCTGGTTTCCGGAGAAATAGGGCCCAGAGGGGTTTGCGACGCCTATCTGTGCCAGCCCCGCTCTGTTGATGCAAAATGGATTCCAATTCTTGCTATGGATGGCAGAATTCTGCACATTGGCTCAGCTTCGCAAATAACCATTCACAATACCAACGCCAGTTCAATCAGTGGCATTAACGGTGCGCTGATTAGTTCAGGTGGGACACTGAATGGGAGCGACGAGGTCCTTGCCATATCTGACACTGGCCTAGACGATGACCACGGTGACTTCACGAATCGAATCAGAGGAATCTATGACCAGTTTGGACCCGACAACTCGAACGCCGACATGAACAGCGGGCACGGCACTCATGTGACAGCCACACTGCTTGGAGACGGTTCGGGCGACTCGACGACCATGGGCATGGTGCCTGCTGCTACCTTCCACTTCTATCAGCTTGAAGCTGACAGTTCCGGGGTCCTCGCCCGTTGGGGTTCGCTGTACGAAATGTTCACCCACTCGTGGCAGAATAGCGCACGTATACAGACTAATAGCTGGGGGAACGAAAACCTCGTCGGCGAATACAGCTCCGACTCCAGATCTGCCGACTCGTTCCTAGTGGATTTCCCACGCTTCCTAGTCCTCTTCTCGGCCGGTGATTTAGGTTCGAGCGGAGCCAGCAGCGTTACACCACCGGGGACTGCCAAGAATGTCCTGACGGTCGGAGCCTCGACCACCGGGGCGTACGGCAGCACTGCTGAAGGTACGGTCCCCGGATTCTCATCTAGGGGGGCGACCCTTGACGGGCGCATCAAACCAGACCTAGTTGCTCCCGGTGTGATGATCTGCTCGGCTATGGCCGAAGAAGCGCAGTTCGCCAACGGTGACTCGTGTTCGAGTGCCACTCACAGTGATGGAAGCACCCCGCTGTACATGACACTCAACGGCTCGTCGATGGCCACTCCCATAGTCGCTGGTGCTGCAGCGATGGTCAGGCAGTATCTCAGGGAGTCAGAGGGCATAAACGAGCCCCGCTCGGATCTGATTCGAGCCGTCCTGATTAACGGCGCGGAGGACCTTGGCATTCCTGACATCCCCAATCCGGCTGAGGGATGGGGGCAGGTCGATCTCCAGAACAGCCTATACCCGTCTTCAGGCGGGCAGAGTCAGTCAGTCCTGTACGACAACTCGCGCGAGTTGCTGCCCGGCCACGCCTTCCTCTACACCTTCGACATCGATGCGAGCCAAGGCATGGACATCACGCTGGTATGGAACGATAGAGAAGGGTCGGCAGTAGCGGACCAGAGTGCAGCCCGGTTGGTAAACGACCTCGACTTGAGGGCGACCTCACCCGAGGGGACAGTATACATCGCTAATCAGTTCTCTAACGGGTTCAGCGTCTCGGGAGGCAGTGAGGATCGACTGAACAATGTGGAGAGGGTACGATTGCCTTCCAGCACATCGGGCACATGGACAGTCGAGGTAGGCCATGCAGGAGGGACGCTGCAGGACTACGCCATCGTACTCAGTGGAGTGGCCACCGAGTTGGAGCAGGCGGACCTTTCCGTATTCGAGGGCTCTCTCTCGAGCTCCGTGGAGAGTCCCCTACAGGGCGACACCCTCCTAGTCGAGGCCGCTTGGAAGAATCAGGCTGCGGCTGGTACAGGTACCTACTCAATCGAAGTTGAGGACCTCACTGCAGGGTCGATGATTCACACCTCACAGCGCTCCTCTCTGGGTGGAGGCATGCTCGACTCACTGTCATTCCCTCATTCATTCTCGACTACTGGCCTGCATGTTCTCGAGTTAAGACTCGATTCGGACTCAGAGGTTGACGAGCTCAATGACGAGTCCGCTGGAACTGACAACAACCGTATTCTACTGCATGTCATCGTCTCTCAAATCGGAGTCAGACTCACTCCTCTCATGGAGGATGGTAGCACACCTAGCAACCCCGCTGAACTCTCCCAGGCCATGACGAGGACGTTAGACCCAAGGACAGCTAGTTGGGTCCTTTTCGAGCTCGAGATGCGCAATGAGGGAACCTCGGAGATTTCAGTAGGTCTGAGTGTTTCACCCGTACAACTACTGGGTAATGACGGCGTCCTTTACTCTCCGCAGGACGAATGGTGGAAACTAATCAACGAATCCGGACCGTGGACACTGGCTCCGTTCGGCGAGGAGGGTGACAGAGTCGTAGTCACACTGAACATGTCCGACATGGACACTGACTTGTCCAGCCCTTCGGATGTCGTCTACGCTCTGCCAGGGACCTTCGTCTCAGACCTGACTCTGTTCGACACTAATGCGCCCACAGTTTCTCACAGCATCAGGTTGACAGCATTCGTGGAGAGGGTCGAGGGACTTTACACCATAGTCGCAGGGACGGAAGGATTGGGGGCGGAGCCCGGCGAGTTCGCTGTATTCTCACTCTCTATCAAGAATACTGGCAACGGCCCGACTCAGTACATGGTCAGTTGCGAGACTACCGACCGCTGGACCATACACATCGGCAACAGCCAGTCGTCCGAGATAACCCTTGAACCGTTGAGCAGACTCCAGTTCCTCCCTCTTCCTATCAAAGTCAGAGTCTCCGATGCCGAAGCCGGACAGCCCTCCGCGGGATTCACTCAAGACATCGAGTGCGTCACAACTTCGGTCAATGACCCAACACTGGAGACCATTGAATGGGCAGTTGTCACCGTGTTGGAAAGTCTCGACTTCTCTCCCGAGCTGTTCGATTCCGAAGGAGTTGCTCTCGGACCTCTGGCGATAGCTGAGCCGAGGCCCGTCTTGAATAACGACGTAGTCACAACCGAACTTGTCATCTCCAATGACGGTAACGTCCCGATGCAGTTCGTAGTACATGCTTTCTCGTCCCTCAACACATGGCCAATCCAGATTTCTGAGGGCTCGGACGTACAATCAGAAGAGATCGCACTAGATATTCCCGCCGGGGCATCCTCCATCGTCACTATCGTCACCATAGTTCCCCCTGCTGCGGATAGGGGGGTGTTCAATACCATCACCATACGCACGACCCTCGCTGATGGCCCCACCGTCACCAACGCCACACGTCTAGTGGTACAGGAGATTGCCACCTTGGACCTCTCATGGAACGCCACCATGGCCATCGCTCTGGGAATTCCAGGAACGGCTAACATACACGCCCACAACACCGGAAATGTCGAACTCGGTATCAGTCTAACAATGGGTACCCTTCCCGACGGCTGGTCGGGAGGGTTCCTATCGGGCAGGGATTTCTCAATGGAGATGAACCAAGAGGCCACTATAGCTGTCGGCATCGATCTTCCCGGTAGCCTCCCTGTTGGGTCCGCAGGTCAAACGGTTTCAGTCATCATCGAAGTCACCCCTCCTTCTGGTGACGACGTTTACATTTACACGGTGGAGATGGAAATCGAGGTACTGCCCTCGATATGGATTGGTGTATCTTGCGATTCACCGTCGTTTGAGGACATCGGGGCCAACGGGCGGACATTCGAGGTCATAGTAACCAATCTGGGAAACTCTCTGGCCGAGGTAATCATCTGGTCTAGCGACCTAGAAGGCTGGGACGTACAAATTAGTCAGTCCCAACCAACGATTCTGGGGGCAGGCGAATCCTTCACAGTGGCAGTTACCGCAACCCCTAGAGAAGGGACTTCGAATGGTCTGACTCACATTCAATTCACTGCTAACTCGACCGACTCAGGTGGTGGACTCGCCACCATTACGGAGGGCACTCTGGAAGTGGGCATCAGCAAGGCCAGAGATTCTAACAGAGGCGGACTCGGTGGTATACTGGACAGCCTTGGACTTCCCGATTGGACCCTAGCACTGACCTTCCTCCTCCTGTTGGGATCCATCGTAGTCTCAGGAGTGAGGATGCGCAGATCCTCGGCGACATCCCTAAGCCCTGAAGAGGAACTGATTCCTGAGGGTTCGGCATTAATGGCTGGAACTCAATCCGAACGAAAGGCAGCCGCCTTGGAGACCTCAGCCTCAGGCGAGGTACTGACCGGAGGGGTCAGCAACGACGAGATCCAAGCCGCCATAGCCCAGTCGTCTCCGATGCTCAAACCACCTTCCAGCGCTGAAGGAGCCCCGCCCCTGCCCCTTGGCGGTCTGCCCGATGGCTGGACAATGGAACAGTGGACCGCATACGGTCACCTGTGGTGGGAGCAGAACAAGCCTTAGTCTGCGCTTTGCTTATCACTTGGGTCACTCTCGAAGCACCATGAGTGACTCGATAGTGCTGTTCGGCCCCCCGGGTGCCGGCAAGGGTACTCAGGCTAGCAGGATTTCATCTCTCACCGGCAAGCCTCAGGTATCGACCGGAGACATGCTTCGCGCCGCTGTAGCTTCGGGCTCTGAAATGGGGTCCAAAGCCAAGGGCTACATGGAATCCGGCCTATTGGTCCCCGATGAAGTGATTATCGGGCTAATCTCGGAGAGGTTGCAGGAGCCCGATGCCGTGTCCGGCCTACTGTTGGACGGCTACCCGAGGACAATCGCTCAGGCTGAGGCACTGGCCGAGGTGGAAGGAGTCTCCGTCGTGATTTCTATCGAAGTTCCTGACGAGGCCATCGTTGAGCGGAATTTACCACATCAGATTCAATCCCCCTCCTCCTGAGATCTCCGCACGAGTCGTTCAACGAAAGGACGACACTGAGGGCACGGTGCGGAACAGGCTGTCCGCCTATCACGAGCAGACCGCACCTCTCGCGGGTTGGTATGAGCAGAGAGCGGTACTCATAAGAATCGACGGAAACCGCTCTATTGAGGAAGTAGGAAGCGCCATCGAGGCTGCGATTGCATCACTGAGGGGTCGAGATGACTAACCGGCGGCGCAATAAAGACTCGAGGAGGAAGAGGAGAGCCTCAAAGGCCATTGACGAACTATCCACAGTCCTGCTATCCTATGGGACTACGGATCCCGAGACTGTCGACGCTGCTGCGAGGGACATACTCAGAATTGGGAAGCGACATGGCGAACGCCCGGAATCGCAAATCACCAGACTGATTTGCAGGGGTTGCGAAGCGGCACTGATCCCTGGTCGCAATGCGAGATTCAGAATCTCAGTCGGCATGCTGATTATAACCTGCAAGGACTGTGGCAGGATAGAACGTTCGGGACCTGATTTCTAGGGGGCGATTAAAATTAGTGAAAAATTTCCTCAATCAATCCTTCGACAGGCGAAGGACAAATCTACTCCTGTTACCATCAGGATAGGTAAGGAAGGAATCACCGACTCAGTGGTATCGGAGTTGAGCGACCAACTCAGCAAGAGAGGACTAGTCAAGGCGAAGGCCAACCGAGGTTTGCTAAGTGGCTCCTCCGAGAGGACACAGGCGTTCGAAGGCCTCGCCGATGCTACTGGCTCCAGATTAGTTCTCAGCAGAGGGAACACCGCGGTTTTCTGGTCCGGTAGGAGTTAGTCCGAGAAAACTAACCTCTCTGCAGATAGCCGCCATGCTCACTTATTTAGAGGCGTTAAGGCTCGCCGCGCCATGGTGACTGAGCAGCAGGCGATTCTAGCGATTTTCGTAGTATCATTCGTACTCATTCTGTCTGAGTACCTTCACCGGACCATTGCTGCTTGGTTCGGTTCGGTTGTCATGCTTCTGTACGGGCACTGGACCGGAGTCTTCAGCACTCATGGCGATTCTCTCGAGCACACCATGCTGGGCTGGATCGAGTTCGAGGTCATCGGACTTCTGCTTGGTATGATGGTATTCGCTGCGATCCTCGAACTCTGCGGATTCTTTGAGTTCATCGCCATTAAAGCAGCAAAGATGAGTGGTGGTGACCCATGGAAACTAATCGTCCTTCTTGGAACCATTACTACTCTGATTTCACTGGTGATCGACAACGTCACTGCGATAATTATCATTGCCCCAGTGACCTTGAGAATTTGCAATCGGATGGAGATAAATCCAGTACCTCCTCTTCTAGCTGAAGCTATTCTGTCAGACACAGGTGGAGTTGCCTCGATGGTAGGGGATCCGCCCAATGTCATGATTGCCGCCGAGGCAGCTAGCCGAGATTTGGATCACTTCGGATTCAATGGATTCCTAATGAGGCTAGGGATACTAACTCTGATTGCTTGGATTATTACTTTGGGTTACCTGCGATGGTACTACAGGGATTGGACTGAATCAAAGCCACATAGTGTAGAATCCCTTCTGGCAGAAGATGAGTGGGATGCAGTTGATGACCGGAAATTAATGTATACAACTCTGGCGATATTGTCGCTGACCGTGGTGATGTTCTCTGCGAAGGAATTCCTTCATCTTGATATCGAGATACATGCTATTGCACTCGCTGGAGCAGGGCTAGCTCTTGTTGCGGCCAAGCCAGAGGACAACGAGCTCCGTGATGGCCTGATGCACAGGGTGACCGAGAAAATTGAGTGGGCAGCCCTGTTGTTCTTCGCTGGCCTGTTCATCCTAGTCGGAGCAGTGGGTAATGTAGGCTATCTGTCCGATCTCGCCTACTGGATATACAACAACTTCGGCAGTGATCAGGTGATGCTGGCGGTGGCCGTTGTCTGGTTTTCCGCAATTGCCAGTGCAATAGTTGACAATATCCCCTTCACCGCTGCTATGATACCCGTGATAGTGAGCATCGGAGAGGCCGACCCGTCAATCGAAATAGAGCCGCTGTTCTGGGCTTTGGCCATGGGTGCGGGATTCGGCGGCAATGCCACACCGATAGGCTCGAGTGCGAATGTCATGACAGTAGCCATCAGCGAGCGTGGGCCACGACCAATCACCACTAGAGAGTGGATGAGAGTCGGCCTTCCAGTGATGGTAATCACTTGTATCGTCGCCACCGTCTTCATCATAGCATTCCACGGCACTCTGTACTCGTCCCTTTGACGAGTACCATCCGCCTCTTCCGACAGCGTGAAGCGTGAACTCCTGCAGCGAGCACCGTGTACGAGTGCCCGATTTGCGGACTGGTTTCATCGGGGACTTCATCGTGCCCCACATGCGGCAGTGACGAAGAACCTCCCAAGGAGGGCGCGGCGAACAGTTCTCTCAAGTCCACGCAGACTAACGAAAACCTCGATCTTCCTTTCGACCTAGAAGGCCAAGCACCCCCAGTCCCTTCATCCGATTTGCCCTTTGGCTTAGAGGAGGTGTCTAAGAGGCCACTACCCCTGGTCCTCTGGCATATGGCCTAGAGCATATGCCGGATGAGTCAGAATAGTGATTCGTATGTGCCTATCACCGCCCCCTTTAGGGGGGGCGTGTGGACCCCGCTTAGTTCAAATACCAAAGGTAGGTCGCCCACCTGCATTTAGTGCGTTTTGGTACTATTAGGTATCAGGATAAGAGGTTGAGGCCGCCCCGCCCTGCGGGGAGACGAGGTGGCCTGAGAAACCTGAATTGATATGCCTGGACACCAGAGGACTCACAAAGGTGGGATTGTAGAATCACAAGATGCTACAACCCGACTGGGGGATGGCTCGGCTCGAGAGCCGAAGAAGGTCGTGACAAGCTGCGATAAGTTGCGGGGAGAGGCATGAATCTCTTGGATCCGCAAATTGCTGAATTGGACCTCCTGGCACTCTGTGCCATTCCTCATTGAGGAAAGGGAACCTCCTGAACTGAAGCATCTCAGTAGGGAGAGGAAAAGAAATCAAACGAGATTCCGTTATTAGTGGCGAACGAAAGCGGAACAGGACAAACCGAATCTCCATGGGAAACCTTGGAGAGATGTGGGGTGAGGACCGTCTGTAGTCTAAGTGCAGGAAGTGGAAGTCGTCCTGGAACGGCGCACCACAGAGGGTGAAAGTCCCGTACACGTACTGCATATGGCCAAGAGACGGATCCAGAGTAGCGTGCGTTGGATATCGCGCGTGAATATGGGAGGCAGAGACTTCCAATCCTGAATACTACTCGAGACCGATAGTTGACAAGTAGCGTGAGCGAAAGCTGAAAAGTATCCTTAGCGGGATGTGAAAAGACCCTGAAACCAGTCGGGAACAAGCTGAATAGGCGTGAAAGCGAAGATATGAGCAGCGTCTATTCGTGCGTTTCGAAAAATGCCCCTGGGAGTTCTGATCATTGGCGAGGTTAAGCAGTTGAACTGCGAAGCCGAAGGGAAACCGAAAGGTCCGCAGCCGCGTAAGCGGTCAGGGACTGGGTGAGCTCGCCCGGAGTCAATGGTGGGAGACCTGAAGCCTATCGATCTATGCCTGGCCAGTCTGAAGCCCGACGAAAGTTGGGTGGAGGGACGAACCGTTGCTGATGTGCAAATCGCTCGGAAGAGTTGGGTATAGGGGTGAAAGTCCAATCGAGATGGGCAATAGCAGGTTCCGCGCGAGACTACTCGTAGGTAGACCTCCGTAGAGATGGAATGCGATGTAGAGCACTGATTGGGTATTTAGGGGGAGCGATCCCTCGGTACGCTGTCAAACTCCAAAGTTGCATTCGTCGTAGAAGCGGGGAGTGAGCCACGGTGGGTAAGCTACCGTGACGAAAGGTGAAGAAACCAGCTCAGCGTTAAGGTCCCAAAATTTCAGTTAAGTGTTAATGACAACCAGAAGGTGGGCTTAGAGGCAGCCATCCTTGAAAGAGTTCGTAACAGATCACTGGTCAAGCTTGCGGGCCCGAAAAATGGACGGGACTCAAACTGAATACCGATACGTTGACCCTCCGAAAGGAGATGGGGTAGCGCGGCGACATGGTCGGGTAGAAGCTAGGTCGTGAGATCTAGTGGACCGTCTATGTATGAGAATCTAGGGAAGAGTAGCAGCATAGTGCGGTGAGAATCCGCACCACCGAAGGGGCCAGGATTCCTCGGCAATGTTTATCAGCCGAGGGTTAGCCGGTCCTAAGGACATTCTTAACCGAAATGTTCGAAAGGGAAATGCGTTAATATTCGTATGCCCCTCTGCAAATCTGGTAACGGCTCGGGCTAGTTCGTGCATTCCTGTCATGGGATGTCGAAGCGTTCAATAATCGATTGGAGAACCGTAATGGTGAGAAGATCGAGAAGGCGTGAGCGAAGACGAATGAGGCCCGGGTCCCGTGAAAAGCCGCAGAGGTGACCGTACCGAGAACTGACACAGGTGCCCCTGGGTGAGCAGCCTAAGGTGTGACGGGCAAAGTACCGCGAAGGAACTCGGCAAAATAGCTCTGTAACTTCGGGAGAAGGAGTGCCAGCTTAGAGATAAGCTGGTCGCAGTAACAAGGGGACTCCGACTGTTTAATAAAAACATAGCCGACTGCTAGTTCGAAAGGATGTGTATAGTCGGTGAATCCTGCTCAGTGCCGGTATCTGAAATCGGGTTTCAACCTGGCGAAGGACCGGTAAACAGCGGGGG
>LWDU01040840.1_pt1 | contig 41531 bp, 39 predicted proteins | sample 727161 | NCBI WGS metagenome assembly LWDU01 (sample SAMN04566230, study PRJNA314399) | hydrothermal vent metagenome | isolation source: deep sea hydrothermal plume seawater | place: Mexico: Gulf of California, Guaymas Basin | collected 2004-07-11
CGCTCCGCTGTGCCTCAAGGGCTTCGGCTTCGGTCATCCCCAGAGGCGCTGCCTCGGCGGCGGTGGGGGGGCGCTGGCCGTAGGCTCCGGTTTGTCCGGTGGCGGATTTGATCTGGTCAGAGTTGAACGGCACCCACGAATCGCCAGCGCCCTCGCGTTCATTTGCGTAGACGAGCCCGTCGTACCCAGCCGCTTGAAGAACCTTGACGAGTTCAGCGCCTATCTCTGGCTGCGAGGCCATGAAGATCCGCTCGTCAATTGCCTCGTACTCTTCTTCGCTCATCAGGTCCAAGCCGAACATCACATCAAAGAGATGGTCTGGCGCAAAGGAACCCATGTGCGGGACGCGGAGCGGCTTCTGAATCGACAGGTAGACGGTGTGCGTCTCGGGCGACTCGCCCTCAAAGTCGTACTGCGTGCCCCTGAACGCGGCTTGCTCAGGCGTTCCAAAGTGGAAGCCCATCGAGGAGAGTTCGGTTTTGAACTGTGAGTCAAAGCGCGTCAGGGGCACCTTTGATTGGTGGCTCTGCGGCAGCGGCTTCCCCTCCGCGTCTACCACCTTTGAGTCCTCGAACCATGCTTGGAACTCTGGTGAACCTACGGGGGGAGCAGCGGCAGCGAAGCGGGGGCGAGCCTTGGACTCCCCCGGAAGCGGCTGCGTCTCCACAGTCACGGTGGCTCCATCACGACTCCTGTCGTAGTCCACGAAGAAGCCCCCCGACTGTTTGGCGGCACTCGCCGCCTTGGTGGACATATCCTTGTTGCGGAGCCCAATGATCATGCCCTTCTTGCGCCCTTTCCTCTGACGCGCCTTCGGGTCCAAAAACCGAGTGTCGTATGTGTCGCCGTCATGGACCCGATAAATCTCTCCCGTCTCCTCGTCCTTTAGTCGCGCCGGGAGTTGGGTGCGGTCATATCTATCGCCCTCTCCCGCTCCCTTGGCGGAGAAGCCCATGGCAACATTGTATCCCCGATCCAGCATACTCCGCACAAACCGCCAGTTGTTCGGGTGATCGTGCCCGACGCGCCCACCGCCGGCCAGAGTCTGCGCGAGCCCGTCCGACGAGTAGGTCAGGTGATGGTTCGGCGCTATGGGCATACCGCGAAGTTTCGTGTAGTCGTAGAAGGTGGTGCCGGGGTGCGCCTCCATCAGAGACCGGAAGACCTTGGGGGGGATGTCCGAGGTCACATTGATACGAACCGCGCTTATCACCTTCTCTCCCTTGGCCGCCGCCTCCATCTTAGAAATCTCATGGTGCAGCCGAATGATGAATGCCTCGGGACTGAGGACCATGGCCTCGGACTTCTGGTACTGGGACATTCTCGCTCCGCGCCGATCCGACCCCCTCCCTCCGTGGGTCCAGTTATCGCCAGCCGTGTGCCCGAGACAGACTGCCATGCAGTTGGCGCTGAGTTCGCAAAGGTTGATGTCATCCCCTAGCTGTTGAGCAGCCGCAAGGCCGACGCCAGCAGATTTGATCCCCTTGGCCCACTTGGGGAGCTTGAGACCAATGGCCCCAGCCTTGCTCTTGAGGAGCTTGCGGTTGCCCGTGAGTAGGGTTGTGACATTGTGCTCTTGCTTGAGGTGCTTATTGACCTCTGAAAGCCGCGCCCGCTGCTCCTTGGGGGACAGGGCGAGATATTCGTCCAGCGCCTGCGCGAAGCTCTCGCGTAGCCGCTTCCATGTGAACTTTGGGTCCACAGAGACACTTCTGGAATACCTCAGACCATGGGTTGCCACCTGGCGAGCATAGGGGTTGCCGGTCTCCATCTTGCGGGAGAACGCTCGCCCCTCTTTGGTGGCGATGAAGAAGAGCTTGCTGTTTTCCGTTCCCTCAATCTCGCGCTCCAGGTGCAAGTCGTGCGGGTCCACCATGAGCCGCACCACAGAGCGTTGGCTGTTCGGCCCGTACACCGCCTTTGCGGAAGAGTCGTTCGAGACATATACGCGACCCCCTGGCGGGGAGGGGATCTCCTTGGCACGCCCAATAGCCCGCGCCAGGCTCCGTGTAGTGAAGTAGTAAACGGTAACAGTCCCGTCCTTATTGAGGGGAAGGCCCCAGATCGAGTCCACCCCGTAATCGCCCTGCTCTGGGCGTTTGGCCGCGAAACGGTAGTCTGGCTCTGGCGCGAGCGGGACCGGGCGAGGGCCTGCCTCCGCGTACTGACGAATGTTGTACTTCTTGGCAAGGAACTCATCGCGCTCCTCAAAGGAAGCGTCAGGCGCGGGAGCGTTGGCGCTGCCCCTGGGGGCGGCGAAGCGGCTCGTAACAGAGCGCACGGCCCCCTCTGGGCTGTCAGCGATCACGCCAGCAAACATTCCGGCTTGACCGCCAGAGATGTCTGCTACCTGATGCGCGAGTGATTTCATGCGCTCCGCCCACGCCTTCTGGCCGTCCCGAACGAATGCCCCTAGAAGGTCCAGGGCAACCTCATCATCTTTCCAGGGCTCCTGAATGAGGGTCTGCTGGCCGAGGAAGTCCTCGTAGGCCAGACCGCTGCCCCGGTAGGCTTTGGCTCCGTCCGCCATGTTTCCCAGGTGCTCCGAAAACACGGGCCACCCGGAGCGGAGGCCAATAAGCGAGGGGAGCGAACGAATGAGTTTCTGCCGCGCAGACGGGGCCATCTCTGCAACGCGCCTGACATCTGGCAGGGCCGCCCCGAGAAGCGTCTGCTCTACCATGTCTCGACCAGCCTTGGTCAAAAGACCGCGCTCCTCAAGTGCGGAGGTGATATCGGCCTCGGTAAATGCCCCCACAGAGCGGAGTTCAGATAGTAGGGCCTTCGTGCGGCTGGGGTTGTTAAGCACCTCCCCGAGCGTATCGTCGCCAAGGAGCGTAGAAATGCGGCCAGCCGAGTCTGCCGTGATCTTTGAGCCCCTCGAAACCGCGTCCGTAACCGGCGAACGGGCTGTGGTCAGGGCAGCGTTGAGTTCCCGCGAGAGGCTTCCCGGCTCCCCCACCTCGGGCGCCTGAACCTCACGCACCACTACTGGGTTTTTGATTCCCTTTGAGTCCGCACCCATGCGCTTCGCAAAGGCCCGGGCACTACGGCGGAAGGAGTCCGCTGGCTTGCCGCCCGCGCCGTAGGCAAGCTGCATCGCCATAGTCCTCGCGTTGCCGCCCAAAACCACCCCAGTTGGCGTAACTATGGGGGGGCCGTCAACCGGGCTGGGGGTGTCGCTGAATATCAAGCGGGGCTTCGGGCTCCCTGCAATCTTCTCCACGGTGGCCCTTGAGGCTCTGCCCTCGGTGGGATCGTCATAGGGCCGCTCGTTGATGTCAGCGCCCGGGTTCGGCCGGAAGCCCCTACGGGCGTCGTGGGTAGGTAGAACATCGTCGGCGTCTACCACCCTGTAGACAACTGGAAGAGACCGCCCACTAGCAAGCTCAAGCGTTGCGCTATCCCCCGTGGGCCCTGCTCTATACCGGACGGTCCTTTCCTGTTCAGCGTCCGCCTGCTCCTTGCTTATGCCAAGCTCGGCCTTCTTCTTCTTGCGCGGGGCCTTCTTCTTGCGCGGGGCCTTCTTCTTCTTGCGCGGGGCCTTCTCATCATCATCATCATCGGGGGCCTCGGGCTCTTCAGCTTCTCGGGCCGACGCCTTCTCATCATCATCATCATCATCGGGGGCCTCGGGCTCTTCAGCTTCTCGGGCCGACGCCTCTTTCGGCAACTCTTTCGGGGTAGGCGCCTCCCATGCTCTCATCTCGCCATCGGGTGAAATAACCCCGGCGGGGCCCCCATCCTTATCTGTGACCCCTATGCGAGTGGCCCCCACATCCATATCAGGGAAGGTTTTTTGGAGTCGCGCCATAACGGCAGCGGCCGCCTTTATAGCCCCCTCCTCGGTGCCGTCGTAGGGCTCTACCTCGGCCCCCAGATATACACCCTCCGAGTCATAGGCGCCGCCTATGACGGAGAGAGGGGACATTTCTACGCCGGGCGCCGCCGCTCCTTCGCCATCGGGCGGGCCCGAGGCCCCAAACGATGCGGGCCCCCGGGCTGTAAGCTCCTGGGCTGTAAGGACCCCTCCCATATCGACGCCAAGCATTGTGTCCAGCGCCTCACCCATCAAGATGGCGCCAAGAAGGTGCTCCCTGGCCGTGCCCTTGGTTTTAAGGCGACGGTCTAGTTCTGCCAGGCGCTTCTCCTGCGTGCTTCTCAGGTGAAGCCCAAGGTTCCCTAGACCAGCTTTCAGCCAGTCAGAGATTTTCTCTAGGGCGCTCCTCTGGTTTCCCCAAATGTTTGCTAGATACTGGCGCCCTTCTGGTGTTACAGACAGCCAAATAAGTTTAGCCCGCTCTTCGCCGTAACGCGCCGCGCCCTCAGACACCTTCCCCGTCTCGTCAAGCGCAGTCTCGGGCATGGCCTCGCCCAAGTCCTTTATGTAATCCTCGGAAAACCTCTCCAGGCTTTCACGGTCCTCCGCTGAAAGATCCTCATAGAGCTGCTTGAAAACCTCCGGGTTAGTGTCCTCAAGGTTGTGTAAAAGCTCATGCGTCAGAACGGCCTCTTGGCCAGCGGGGGCGTTCACATCAACAATGGCGAGCCCGGGGCGAACGAACTTGCCAGAAAGAGGTAGTGGCTTGCCGTCAAGTGACTGGACATAGACAACCTGAACGCCGCGCCTAGAAATGTTGGTGTCCTTGGGGCCGTCTACAATCTCGATCTCTGGAGCCTCCTCGTCACGACTTGCGGCAGAATCGGCTAGGTTTTTGGAAAACTCCGCTGTGGCTTCATTCACCTCTTCTTCGCCAGCGGGCTGCGGAAGCGTTGTGGAGCGCCTGTAGCCCCGGCTCTCGATATCAACATCTGGGCCAGGAGAGTCCAGGGCTTGCAAGCCCGCCGAAGCACCGCCCGGAACGCTGAACGCAATCAACTCCGCAGCCATCTGCTTTGTGCCAGGGAATGCGTTGTGGATAATTCCACCAGGCTCTACACCAGCGGCGCCACGCATGGCGCCACCAAGGCGCTCCTCAAGAAACTCCCCAACCGGGCCGTGCCAGCCGCCTTTCTTGGCCACGGTCTTGAGCAGCCTGCCCATCTCGCCCGGGTATTTGACAGACCACCATTTAGCTACCTGGCCCTGCATGGCCGTAAGGGCAGCGTGCCCCGGAATCTTGGAGGCGGCCTGTCCGCCCACGGTCATTAGCGCGAAGCCAGACCGCTCGGAGAACAACTCAATAAACTCGTCTTGAGCGGCAACTGGGAAAGACTCCCAGAAGTCACCAACGGTTGAGTTGAAGGTGATAGCCAAGCGCCCAGCATCATCTTCGCTTAGGTTCATCTCAGGAAGGGCTCTACGCCACGCGCCAGCCGTGACCCGAGACCCACCAAAAAGCTCACCAACGGCCGTCATTGCCACCCCTTGACCAACCGTGTTGACTGCGGCGGCGCCAATGCCACGGGCTGCCACCGCAGTAAAGCCCCCAACGGACCTCTTCTGCATCTGCCTTTTGAGAAGGCGCACCCCACCCTTTCGGGCTGCGGACTCGATGGCTTCGCGCAGACCCCGGCTCGCCACAGAAAGGCCCATCTTCTTTCCGGCGGTCCAAAGGCCACCAGAAAGCCAAAACTCTGCCGCAAACCCAGGGAGGTCAGTCAGAATGGAACCCACAAGGTAGCCGATGCCCTCCTCGCGCTGGCCCTCAGAGAGAAAGGCCAGAATAAGCTCCTCGTCATCCTTTGTCTGCTCGCCGTTCTCCATGCGAGAGGCAGCCGACCATAGAGACGAATACTTCTCCGCCGTTACAGCGCCGCCCACGAAAGGGAGCTTCTCTTTCCATTTGCCCCCCTGAAAAGTCTCGTCCACCGCGTCCCAGAAGCCCAAAGGCTCACCTTCTGCGGATTCCCGCATAAGGGCGCGGGCCCTAGAGATTGCGCCCTCTTGCTCCTGCGGCTGCGGCTGCGGCTGCGTCTGCGGCTGCGGAGGGGAACCGTCGCGCATCAGCCGCCGCGCACGGGCAACCGGGGACTCTTCCCGAACAAGAGGATCGCGCAGCATGGGTCAGGCGGGGCGCCCGCCCCCTGCCTCGGCCCCCTTCTTGTCCTCGACATTCTTCTTCTTGGCCGACTTCTTCTTGGCCGACTTCTTCTTGGCCGACTCCTTCTTGGCCGACTCCTTCTTGGCCGACTCTGCCTGGAGCTTGGCAGCAGCGTCTCTGATGGGGCGGCGCCTGGCGTCCTCGTCCCTGGCGTCCTTGTCCTCTCTGTAAGACTTCTTGACAGATTCCAAATCCCGCTTAACCCTTCGTATTTCCTTACCAAGGGCCTCTAGTTTTTTCGGCAAGACCCCGGTGGCCAGTTCCTTTGAAATACGGTCCCTCAGGGCCGTTTTGGCAGCTTTGCGTTCCCATTGAGGTAGCATCTGAATCCGCTCTTTTTCCTTCGCTTCGAGTCCTTGGCGCAGCGCATCCCGCTCCGCCCCCGCCTTAGCCTTTGTTTTTGAGTGGATCGCCTCCAAGTCGCGGACTTCTTTTGTCAAGCGCAACAGCTTGGATAGGTGTTTAGAGGCGGGCGGCTCCGCCCCGATCTTGTCCCGCACCTCCTCAGTTGAATACCCCAGACCCTCGTAGTGGCTTTTATCTAACTTCCAGACGGTATGTTTCTTGTCCTGCCTGGATAGCCCACCAATCACGCCGCTACGGTTCCCAACCCAGATTGACTCCCTCTCTTTCATCCAAGCGCCTTTTCCCTCTTGAAGATTGCGGCCGCTATGCTGGGGCAGTTGTTCCAGAACATCCCCAAGGGGAAGGGTGATGTCGTGCTCGGACATCAGCGCCTCAAGGCCAGCCTGGTACTGCTCATCGCTCTCGCCCAACTCCTCCAGCGCATACGCCGCGTCTGTGAACGCTTTTGGCAGCGGATCGTTAGCTCGATCTCCTTCTCCGAGAACCCGAATCCCCTCGTCAATAGAAGTTAGGCGGGCAACCGACGAGGAGGCACCGGCATTCGGGGTGCTTGAAGACGGCGCTCCACCAGGGGGAGGCATCTTCCTCCCAGATGGAAGCGGCTGATCTTGTGGCGCTCCGGCAATAGGAGCGGTCTGGGGATCTCCCACCCGGTTGGTGCGTAAAAGCCCCTGGGATTCAAGGGAGCCGGGGGCTCCGCCCCGAGTTTTTGTGACCCGGTTGAGAGTCCACGCTGCTATCGCGTTGGTGCCCGCCGGGCCAATGCCAGCCATAGCCCGCGCCGTCATCGCGTCCATCGCCTCATCCCCATCGACATACCGTTGTATTATGTTTTCAATCCAATCAAGCTCTTCTTCTTTAGGACCAAGAACGCCCCCATCAGCAAAAAGCTGTGCGCGTTGGCCTGTTAGGGCACTAATAGTTTGCAGCGTCTCCTCCTCCTGCCACCCGCTGTTTAGGATAAGGCTTGAAAGGCTGTCTATGGTTGCGTTGACGGGGGCAGGTTCCTTGAAGCCATCCTCAACAGCCTCGATCTCTTCTTCGATATCACGGAGGAGGGACTCTACTTTCTCCTTCGACATACCCCCGTTGTCCCAAAACCCCCCCTCCTGAGACATCAGCTTAAGGCGCCCCCGAAGGTGTTGCAGATCAGTTCGGAGGGACTCGGTTTGGCGATCACGCTGGATTTCGTCCGACCATTCATTTTGCAACTCTGTGGGCAGCCTGATAAAGAGGTCTGCCTGGTCATCGGTCAAGCCGATCTTTTCTCGTCGCCCCCCCGCTATCCTGGTATTTCCTGAGTCAAGCTCTTTTAGGTTTTCAACAAGCGGGGTCTTCCAGGCGTCACCCATCTCATTATTTGGATCGACCCGGAGCTTCAAAAGTCTGTACTCGTCAGAGGCTTTCCGCTGGCTCTCTTGCAGATCTGCCGCATCGGAAAGAATACGGGTCTTTAGGCGAATCTCTTGCTCTTTGGCCCGGGCAGACCGAAGAGCAACTCCCTCCTTGAGACCCTCGGCCATGCCAGAAAAACCAAAGGCCAACCCCTGCCCAAGCGCAGCAGAGCCAGCTCCATGCTCAATTATTGACGCCATGTTATTTCCACGGCGGGCCAGGCCAGCCTTGATCGCCCGCGCCTTCGGTCTCACCGGCCAGCGAGTTCGTCATCAAAAGTTTTGCCAAGGAGCCCCCGGCGGCACCCCACGCCCCGCCAACATTGCCCGCCTGGTGAATCACGGAGCCCTCTATGCCAACAGCTTGCTGGCTTCCCATCGAGTACAGACTCATTTTAGCCATGTGCCCCTGCATTAGCGTCTTGGCTCGATCACGGAAGAGCTGGGAGTGGAGCGAGGCCAGAGACTCATCTACCGCAGAAAGATTTAGGTTTGTGTCCGACCGAACCGCCCTTTTTGCGTTCAGGGCCCGAGTCGAATTGTACATACCACGGTTGGCCGCTTCAGCATCGGCCCGGCCCAGAACAGCCGTCTCTCTTCGCAGAATACGGCGGCGAGCCCCCTGCCCAATCACGCCGAGGGACTTTGTTGCCTGAGCAAACCCCTTTTCGGCCTCGCGTATGCCCTGCCCGGCAGCGCCCTCGCCTTTGGCAATCCATAGACGCATTTGCTCCCGGGCTCGCTCCTGTGCCGCCAGGTTGGCGGCGTTTGCCGCAGAGGTCGCCTTCTTTTGCTCGCTGGCGCCATACGCGCTCGATACTGCCGAAACCGCTAATGCCGCTGCTGCCCACGCCATAATCAAAGCTCCTTGGAGTAAAGGTGTTCAAAGGGACGGTAGCCTCGGGACTCGTAAAGTCGGCCCATGGCCTCATGGCGCAGACCGTGAATGGTGCCCATCAAGAGGTACTCGGCTCCGCGAGCTTGTGCCTCTTCCTCAAAGGCCACAAGAAGGTCTTTTGCGGGAGCGCCTCGGTGGCTCTCGTCAACCCACCAGAACAACTCATGCACCGTTGGAAGACTCGTATAGGGCGCCTCGCAATCCAGGCCGCCCACCAATCCTACCGGAGCCCCGTCCAGCCGGAGTATCAAAATAAAGCCCGCCTCCGCGTCAATAGCCCTGCCCCAAAACTCTTCAAATATGTTGAAGTCAAACTCCCCGGGCAGTCCAGACAGCCGGAAGAAATCCTCTGTAAGCCGCTTGACGCCTTCGGAATCCTCCGGCTCTATGTTGTGGATTGAGTAGGTCAAAGGCGTCTAGGCAGGACAATTCCCGCTGCGGCCAGGGCGTCAAGAAGGGCCGCATGGGCATCAAGGAGGCTTTGGGTCGAAACGACCAAGGCGTTGTGAGATTCCACCAAGGCGGCGTGGCGCTCGCCAGAGGTCTCCTCAAAGTTCTCGGTGTAGTGGCCGGGGGCGAGGACATCGACCTCAACGAGCCGGGCCGGATTCAGCCCAACCCGGCCCCTATTGTCCACGCGGAGCGTCCTGTGATACGCCAGGGGCGTGTTTTGCGCCGTGTCCGCGTTCCGCCGGGCCCGTGGGTCTGCCGCCCCAAGGCTCTGTGATACCCGGCCCGTACCAACAGGGGTGTTCTTTCTCGGCATCAGAACATCCTACGCCTTCTGCCAGCCCGACGCGCCTGAATTGCCAAAGTCTCCAAGGACCAGGACTCCCCCTCGGACCCGTTGAGAAGCCTTATCCAGATGTGATTACCAACCGCCCTGGCCATGGTGTATCCGGTGTAGCCAGGAGTGATCTCTTCCTCGAAGACAGGCTCGGAGCCCCCCGCGAAGTCGGCAACCTCGTCAACAAATAGCTGGACGGTGCATCCCTGATACTCAGACGCCAGGACCACCTCCAGGTGAGAAAAAGCCATGCGGCCAGCTTGCTCGCCCATGTTGAAGGGGCCCAAAACAACACTAGAGACGATCCGGTGCCCACCATCGTTTAGCGCCAGGGCGTCCTCATAGCGAATATAGCCGTCCTCACATCCAATAACCACCATCCTGTCTGCGGGATCATCCCCGTCGAAAACAGTTGCCGAGGTTGGCTGGAGACCCGTGATGGAAAACTCGTCCGTCCACCAAGCGGCTTCCTTCGCGTCCCAAAAATAGTGCTCCACAGTCCGGGCCCCCACTCCTCGGGGAACCTGATACAGATGCAAGCCCTCAAACTCGAAGCTCCAGACCATTCTGACATCGTAAAGGCTCAGGTCGATATTCTGTAATCGCCGCTCAATCCAGCCCAGAGAAATCCTCTCCGCGCCACCTTGTACCGATATTCTCCAAACGCCGCCATTGATCCCCTTGGCGTAAATTGCTCCCGCAGGCCCGATGGCATATGCGTCACCGAAGGCTAGGCCCTCTGATGTCGTTAGATTGTCGAGCTGGCCACCACCACCAGGGTCCCCGGTGAGCCGGGAAATTGACTGGTCTCCCCCAATAATAAGGAGGTCATCCCTGGCAGGAATAAGGCAGTTGACCAGATCATTCTTGCGAAAGTGTAGGTTGCCCGTGCTTGCGCCAGAGAACGCCGACAGAGGCGTCAGAACCACCGGAGAGGTGTCCCACCCGTCAGGGTTGCCCCTCTCCGACATATGAATGTTGTGCGGGTCATCAGCCGTGCGAGACAAAACAATTCGGCCATTCCAAACAACGGCCAGCTTGGCGCCAAACGGAATCTCACCCGCGCCCTCGGCTTTCCAGGGTTCCACCAGGGAGGTCTTCGGATCAAACTGGATGTACTTCTCCCCATCAAGCCCATATATCTTCTGGCGGTAGGAAAACAGCTTCGTGTATGGAGACCCGGCCTGCAAAACACCACGCCCGGTTGTAAAGGCCACCGGATCACGCCCCTTGCGAACGCGGTATAGGTCCCCCCCCGCCGCAGCAACATAAAACGGCTGCCGAGAAGACCCAGCGGCATCAATAATCTGCGTCCGCCCAACTTGCTTTATCTTCTCAAGGTTGAAACTCAGGGGGCTTGAAGAAAGAGACCCGTCCGCCATGGTGTTGGCTAGAGAGGTTATGTAGAGGTGTTCCGGGGTTCCCTCCAGGTCGCTCTCCTCTGGGTAAAGAACAGAACTGGGGCCCAGCGTCACGGCATTCGGGATCTCCGCACCAGACTCTTGCGGAGACCGCCTGGCCCACAAAACCTTACCCGTCAGGGGAGACCTGTATTCCACCCGGGCAAGGCTAGTTTCCGTTTCGGGCCTCACAACCCAATCGTCAATAGTAAGGTAGGTCATCAAAGAACCCCCCTCATCAACAGAACTCCACGACCAGGGGCTGGGGTCAAACCATCCGGGAAAAATCGCCGCGCCCGTCCCGGCCCCAAAGCCCCTGTGAACAAGGCGGAGAGATTGGTTGCGATCCGAAACCCCAGAGTCGATAAACTCCGCGTTGAAAAAATGATCGGGCGTGTTGGGCAGCTCAACGGGGATGTACGGGGTCCCAACCGGGTTGTTGGTTCCAACCACACCAGCTCCGGGGCCGCCGTTGATTGCGGCAACAAGGTTTAGAAACAGTTGTTGCAAAGAGGCCGGGGCCGCAACCTCTCCGGCATTCTCCACAGGGCCGTGTGCCTCAACATCTCGGAATTTGAAAACCCTACCGAGATCTTCTGAGCCGGGAATAAGGGGGTCTGGGGGGGCGTAAGACCCAGATATCTGATCGCTTGTTCTAAAATAATTGCCATGGGCGTGGTTCGAAGTATAGGGCGGGGCAGGATGTGGATCATAAAAAATCGTCATAACGGCGGAGCGGCCCAGTCTCTCCCGAGGCCAATAGAGCCCGCCTGCATCATCGGCAGCCAAGCCCCTAACCGCTGACCCAGCCGAGTTTTCCTCCTCCTCCACCGTCCAGGTGTCCTCCGCCGCCTCATCCACAGACGGCCCCAAGTCGAGGATTTTTTTTGCAACCGTTCGGCTACTTGTAGCGGCATCATGTTGGCCAACTGCAAATACAAACCCGTCTGGCCCAGAAACAACGCCCAAGCCGTGCCCACCCCCAGCAAGCGCCCAGGGGATCTTCCCAGAAACACCTACCTTGCAAAGGATCTCCTTCTCCGAACGGAGAGCGGCGGTCACATCAGCTTGAGCAGGCCCCCCAGACGAAAAAACACCCACCGGCTGAACGGGGTCCGTCACCGCCCCACCGGCTACACCTAGACCAAACGGGTGAACATCGACCATACCCAAAGAAGGGGTACCTGGCACCGCGCCACCCTTCAACACATTTGGGCAGCCCCACTTGTAGGCCAAGTACCCCTCCATTTTTTCTACCTCGGAGGCCAGGCTTGTGTAGAGAACCGGATCGGTGGCGTATGTCTCCCCCCCCAGCCCGATGTCAAGACGGGTGTACTGGAAGGGGGTTGTCACCGGAAGGCCACCGGTGCCTGGGAAAGAGACGGGGACACGGTTCGGTGCGCCCGCGCCAGGAGTTGCTGTATCCCCAAGCACGGTGACAACCTCCAGCAAACTGCCTTCAAAGGGCTCGGCGCCGAGACCAGAGATCCAGAAATGGTCATCCAGCGGGTTGACTTGATGTTCCCCAAAGCCGCTCAACGCCCCCGGGGTAAGGTCTTTCGCCACATTGAATACATCAACATTTCGGCCATTCACCCGAAACATAGACGAAGAGCCAACATCTGTCCCAGAGAATGCGATGCAGATGACCGCAACTCTTTGGTTGTTGGCAAAGTCGGCCGAAGTTAGATCGCATGAGGCAACCACCGTTCCAAGAGCCCCCACCGCCGCGCCGGATACTCCGGTACGAGCGCCATTCATCCCAATGTAGAGAGACAGGCTGCCCTCTGTAACCGGCGTTGCCGGGGGATCAGATGTGAATGTCGGCGGGGCGTAGGTTCCGTAACAGTCCGCGATGGCAGCATTCATCACTAGGCCCACCTCAATGCCAGAGGTTGCCCGGTGGTGAAAAATAACGGACTTCTTCGTGTCGTTCAGCCTGTAGCGGATCACCATGAAGGTCGCAAACACGGCCTCCGCGTGGCAGGGAATCGGGTGACCCTGACCAAGCATGACGCCATCATGGTTCGTGTCTCCGTCGCCGTCCGTGTCGGACTTGACCCCATCATTGGGGAGGCCAACGCCGGAATGAAGAACCCCGTTATTTCCTGACTGGCGCTTGCGGCGGCGCCCGCCGTACTTGAAGCTCGCCGCTAGGAAGATGTCGTTCTTAGCCGGAAGGTGCGGCTCGAAAACGATAGCGGGCAGGTAGCCCGCGCCATTCTCCCTGTATCGAGGTGGGCTGCTGTCAGCCGTCCTGGCAGCGGTCAACCACTTCTTTGATCCGTGGAAACATCCCCCAGACTTTTTATGGCTTGTGACGCGAATCAGGGCCGTTGCTTTGAGGGTTCGAGCCTTGGTGTCCGTTGGGGGGAAATACGAACCAGACTGAGCGCCACCGGGAAGTGCTCCAATATCCGGGGAATCCTCTGTGGTCTGCAACCAGCGCCGGTCCAAAACCTCAACCACATCGTCGCCATCTTCCAACTTCCCTGGGAGCGTGTTGGCGTCAACCCAAAAATGGAGGCGCGTACTCATCCCGCTTCCGTTGATGTTTTCCAACTCATGCGGGCTGTAGTCCTCCACAGAGACGAACCACCCCTCTTCCGTTGGCACACGGTTTCTCTGGGTATTGGCCGCAGAGGCCACCAAAACCTCCCCGTTGGGAGTCAGGTCTATTGAGGAGACGGGCCACGGAACTGGGGCCGACGAGAAAAGCGTAGGACTTGTTGCGGTCAACTGGCCTAGAAAATCAAGCTCCTCCGGGGGCCCACCAGAAACGAGGGGAGAAACAAACTTTGAAATGACAAGAAGGCCGCCGCTTACCCGGAAGTCCCGTATTCCGTAAAGACCTAGATGCTGCCATGAGAAGACATACCGAACATCCTTGTCATCCTCGTCCGGGTCGTTCCTCACGAAACGCATAAGCCGAGAGGTCAGCCCGCCAGGATCAGAGGTGGCAACATAGACCGACCCCTGCGAGTCCAGTTCTATCCTTGGCACAGGGGCTTCTCGGCCTGGGACATGAATGGCCGTGGTGCCATCCACCTTCCCGTCTGGGCCAATCTTCTCAAAAAAGCCCGCCGCAGAAAGAACAAAAATGTTGCCAAGAGAATCTACCGCTGCATCAAGAGCCTCTTGCTTGCCTGGAACCTGGTGCCCCCAAACACGCTCGGGTGCGAATCTTCCCGGGCCAGTAAACGAAAACTTAGGAAGATCGGCAACAACAGATGCTAGGGCATCCACCGGGACCCCGCCATCGACCGGCGAAGATGTGAAGTTGCTGTAGCCCGCACGCTGCCCCCCTTGTGCGCGTAGGGTCTTGGAGTTCAAGGTCCGACAGTTGCGGGACCGTGGGGTTGTCTGCGCCAACTGCTTTGCGTGAGCGCGGTCTTCGCTCTCCCCATGGGAGGGCCATAGAATCTCGATGCGCTTACCCATCAGCTAGGCTGGTCTATGGCGCTGTCCCACCAGAAGGAGTCCTCATACTTCTGCTGGGCAGCCCCTCCATGTAGCTGACCAATTTCCGGCTGCATCGCCCCGTCATTCTCCTTCATCCGAGAAAGCATAGTGCTGCTTTCCAGCATCTCTAACCGACTCTCCAGGGGCGCTTCGTCCTCCTCTTCAATCGCGCCAGCAAAGATCCGAACCAGACGGCGAATCAGGGGCTCAAGCTCAAAGATAACATTCACGGCTTGCGTGTCCGCGCTCGCGTCGATGCCCACCGGAAGTAGCTTCCTCCGGTAACGCATGACAAAAAGCCCCGTGGTTGAGGTCGTGGCTGGCGTTGGATACAGGCCGAGTCTGTCCTCAAGCCCGCCTCCAACCGCCGGGACGCCGCGCTCAACACAGACATAGTAGCCGCCAACATAGTCCTCGTCATCGTCATCATAGGCCCTGAGCTGTGTCAGGCGGTCAGGAGAAACCCACTTGGCCCAGTTGGTTGTGCCTTCATTGTGGTAGAGGGCCGTGATGTCTCGAACATCGCCAGGCAGCGCGATGTAGCTCTGCCCGGCAACGGTGTCGAGAGTTGACTCGGACACGACCATGGAGTCCCAGGGGTGCATCGCATTGAAGTATGCAATGGCCTGGTTGATAATCGTCGCGTGCGTTGTCCACTTGGACGCCCGCTCAGAAGAAACCGCCATCTTGATCTCTTGAACGAGATCGCTTGCTTGTAGCACCACGCAACACTCCCGAAAAATACGGGGCTCCCAGGGGGGGTTACGCCCCCAGAAGCCCCTTGATAGGGCTAAGTTTGACCGTTACGCCAGACCCTGGACGGTTCCGAAACCCTCAATCCCGTTGAAAAGAACGGCGATCTGGCCCGTCGCGCTCGTCATTTGTGTTGCGTTTCTCGCCCGGGCAATCACCTTGACCGTTTCGCCAACAGCGAGGTCTTCGACATTGGCAAGGCGGTTAAGATCAGCCGCCCCGCCAATATAAAGGGCGTCATCGAGATCAATGGCCGTACCGGTAAAGCCATCAACATTGGCGACCACTAATTCGCCCCTAGTGAGAACGAGGCCAAAGGCGTCATCAGCGGTGTCCTCAAGGAGAACGCCATAGCATTTCGTAGAAACATTGCTGCCAGCATCGGTGGCAGCCGGAACCGTTGGTGCCGTCATGTCCACAAAATCGCCGCTCGTTTCACTTGTGAGGGTGGTTGCATCAGTTCCCTCGGGAACCAGCTCCACCACCTCACCAGCGGTAAACGCGGCTCCGTCAGTCGAATTGAGAAGACGAAGAACCGTGCTCCCATCAGGGATGAACCCTTTGAAGGGGGGCGCAATCCCCACGGGGGAAAAAGTTTGGTTGGTACTCATGGGAACGGTTCCTAAATGGTGGCTGTGGGGTAAACAATGCCTTGGCGGCGGAAGTCGCGGCACATATTGTTGTGCCAGGTGTCGCAAGGGATCACATGGTCAGTTGCTTGGTTGGAAGGCGACTTCATGGGAAGTTTGCGGAAATAACGCCGCGAGTGCATAACCTTGTGCAGCCAATCAAAATCAAGGAAGTGGTAGCGCGGGCCATCATTATTGGCCGAGTCCGTGCCCGCCCCAATGTCGAGCGCACTATTGTTGGTGGCGTCATCGAAGGTGCTGTAGGTCGTTTCGTCTCCATAGGCGGCATTTGCCGCCGTGGGATAGATTGGCGCAGTATCAAGAGCCTGAACATACAAAAGCTGGATGCCGTTGAATGTCGGGCCAGGATAGGCCGGGTTTTGCGAACCCATGCGGAACCAGTCTTGGTTCACACGAAGAGACCGCTGGAAGTTGGTAAAGCCCCTCTTCCCGGTAACGCAAACATTGTGGACAGAAGGGGCGTCGCTCATCTCCGCCCCCTCCGGGCCGGGAACCTGCTTGATGCCCGTTTCCAGAATGATGTCATCAAACGCATCAAACAAGTGCGGGGCCGTTCCAGAGGTCACACCAATATTTTTGTACTCTGCCCGGGCGTTGTCCCAGGCCGAGAAGGTTTCCTTGTTGATGCCCTGAACCTCTTTGCTTGCCCTGTAACTAGAGTAGAGGCCGTTCAGGGTTCCCGCAGCATTTTGGAGTTCGTTAGAGAACAGCGCGAGGGAGTTGATCTCCTTGCCAGCAGAGTCCTCCATGTCTGCCTTGCTAGGGAGCGCCCAAAACTCGTCTTCCATGCCGTGCGCCATAGAGGTGACAGTCCTCATGTTGATCTTGCGCCGCATATTGACAAACTGTTGGTAGCGGTATTCGCTCTGTAGATCGGGACTCGCGTTGAGTTCGATCTCCTGGTCGTTCCAAGCCATATGGTCAAGAGAAAACCGCCAGTCGATCTCCCAGTTGTCCAATACCTGCGGGTTAGACCAGGTTTGCTTTTGGCCGGGCTTGTAGGTCCGGTAGGTGCTCACATCGCGGATCAAGACATCCCCGCGAATCTTGTTTCCGCCCTGACAGGATTCAAACCCGTCGCGGCCTCGCAACATAAGTTGCAACATATAGCCCTTGCGGGAGAGAAGGTTGGTAATGCCGTTGGCTCCGCCAACATCTGCATCTCCCGTTGCCAGGAGAAAGTCTGTAAAAAGGTCCACTAAAAGACTCCTTGAGTCTAGGGCAAGGCTTTCGCTCTGCTAGTTACCCGAGTACGCCCTCTTCGCTGCCGGCAAATTGCCCCCAGTATCCTCATAGGTGGTAAGAAACGCGAAGTCCTTATCCCTCTGCGATCCAGAGGAAGCGGACTGTGTTGGCGATCTACGGGAGGGACGAGGCGGCTGAGAGCGTGCGCCCGGGTGGTTCTCGCTAAATTGAGATGCGGCGGTCGTGCCAAGGGCAAGCTGACAAGCAAGATCCATCTGCTTTTCTGTACGACGATAGAGCGTGTCGCCCTTCTCGTACTCCACAGTCGGAGCAATCTCGCGCATCTTCTTGTAAACCTCGGCGCGGCTCTCCGCGTCCCGCAGTTGGGGGAATCGTCCCTCCATCTGCCTCCCTACCTGGTCAACAACATAGCTCTCAAAACCGGCTCGAAGGTCGGAAAGCTCTTTGCTCACCTCCCCCCTAGCCTGCTTGACAGCAGCGTTGGCGACCGCTGTAAGGGCCTCGGGCAAATCCTCTGGGTTGAGGTCGAGGTCGTAGGGTTCAAGAATGTCAGACAAGTCGAGGGAGCCCTCGGCGGGTTCTGTAGCCCCAAGGCTAGAGTCCGCATCCGTGTCTTCATTCGAGTCCTGCGCCTTCATGCGCCCTAATTCGCTGCCAACGCGATCTTGTTCGGCCTGCGTTTCCGCCATAGCCAAACCAGCTTCGAGCACTTGCTCTCCACTCATCGCGTCGATTGTCGTTTTCTTCAAATCACCAGGCAACTGCAAGCCGCGATTGAGAGCGGCGAGCGCCTTTTTGTACAAGGGGGACTTCTTCTCGGAGGAACCGGAGGCATGATCGTCTCCCTCAGAGGGTCCGTCCCCGCCCTTGACACCAGGCAAGGGTGTGTCTTTTTGGGCCTCGCCCTTCTTGTCCGCCGCCACCCCTTCACGAAGGGCCGCAGCCACGCGCTCAGAGGAGGTCTCTTCTTGGGGAACATCGCCGCGCAGGGCCTCGGCCAGAGGGATGGAGGGGTCTTCGGAGTAGGCAGCCTCGTTTTCCTGCAACCAAGCGATCCCAGGGTCTTGGGCGTTTGCTTCCCCCGCTTCGGGCGTTTGATCCATGGCCTATATCTACTACCCCTCGAAGTCCGCTTCAAGCCCCTGGTCGGTGCGCTTTTCTGCCCATGTTCGAGCACTCGCCCTGTTTTTCCACCCAGGAACCCCACTAGCGGTATGAAAATCGGCATCCTTCGCAGCCTGCGTCTCACGCCCAATCTGGTAATTCCAGAAAATATCGTCAGTCCTTGGGCTTATTTCTTGGTGCCCAGGCACCCTTCGGAGTACCGCTCCACCCCGAACAACCGTATCCCCAATCTTGGGGGCTCGCCCCATGGGAAAGTTTAGGTCAACATCCAGGCCGGTTTTCTCGTCCACAAACGGGTAGAGAGTCATACCCCCATCTCCGGTCCAAGGCCAGCATTGCCTCCAGGCATCGCCCCCGCTTGCATCATAGGCGTCGGAGGGCCCTGCGCCGTGGGCCTAGCTCCTGCGAAGGATGCCCCCCAGTTCTTTGCGGAGCCCACATCCCTAGAAAGACGGGGCTGCTTGTCTGCCCCACCCTCTTCAAATGGCCCCATCTCAAGGGCCGCCTGGTTGTCCACCAGGCCAGCAAGATCCGGCATTCCAAACACCTGGGCGGCCAAGGTGTCTACCCGGTCCCAATCCAAGAAAGGTAACTGCGCCCGCATGGGCGCCGTCTGCAAGAGCCAGAAGATGCCCTCCTGCGTCTGCGCCCTAACCGCAGCCTCATCGGCACGCTGCATAGAGTACGCCTCAATCTCCAACTCAAGGTCATCAAAGTTAGCGTCAGAGTCCTTGTCGTGTGTGCCGCCATGGAACCAAGGCTCGTCCATCAAGAGATCCTCCGCCGCCTCCTCTCCAAGGGGGAACACAACCCTATCGTCGTGGTAAAGAAACCAGGCCACCTTGCGAAGAACTTGGCTCATGCTTTCTGAAAACTGCTGCTTAAGGAAGTTCACTCGCGTTGAACTCGCCTCGTTTGCGATGGTGTGTTCCGTGGCCGTGCCAACGCCGGTAACATTACCCGCCTGCGCTTCGTCCATCGCAGAAATGCGGTTCAACCTGTCGTGGTGGTAGGCCACAGCCTTGTATTGGCTGTCCGTAGCTCCGCCCACCTCTACCTCCGCAAACTTTGCCTTGTCAAACCCAGGGATTCCAACAAAGAAGTCATGCTGTGCGCTCTTGAGTTTCAGCGCGGTCTTCTTGTGCTTCTCATCGAACAAAATAACCCGCTTGTGCCGCTCGCTCGAACGAGACAAGGCCCTGGCCTGGCGGTTTAGCTCCCGAATCTGACCCTCTACAGCCACCAAGGGGCTCAAGGGAAGTAGCTTGTTTGGCAGCCGGTACGCGCCGAACAACTGGTAGGGACCAGAGGGCGGGCCATAGTAGGGCTCGGGCTTTTTCACCTCGGCAAAACGCCCCCCCGATGTAGATGAATTGCGTGCATAGGTGAGCAGGGCGCCGTGATACCCCTTGTCGGGCCCGTGCTCCTCGTCAACTTGGTTTCCGGGAACCCACAAGGTCAAAAACTCGATCTCATGCTTCTTTGGGTCCATCGACCGCGCCTTCCTGTCAGGGTCAGACTTGGAAGCAGAACCCCCTTGGGTCCCGGCTGAACCCAGCAAACCCTCAAGAGCCCCTATATTCCAACCTGCTTCCGAGTCCGCCTTGGCCTCGGCCATGATCGACTTCGCCTCCTGATACCAGAGATGGCCCATGTATTCCGCCTCATTCGTGGTAAGGGCCTGCGTGTCGATGATGACTTGGTGTTGCGGAATGCGATAGACAGCGGGCCATAGACTCGTCGGCTTCTCCACTCGAACTGAGCCGTCATCGTCCCATATCCAACGCTCGGTGGTCTTCCCCATGTGCCGGTTCGGGCTTTGACGGACCATCGCCATCCCCCACATATAGCTAAAATCGTAGGCGAGAAGCTGACCAACCTCTCTTAGGTTGACATCCCGAACCCACCTGTTGAGCCCGTGCCTAATCGCCTCCGCCGCTTCCATCTGGCTCCCAGGGCGCCTGGTCGTGCAACGGACCCGGGGGTTGTCGTGCATCAAACGAGCGACCATTAGCGTCGTGTAGCTGTGGTAATGGTTCTCCGGGGTATAGGTGCCCGGCCCACTTGACCGAGAATAGTGCGGGCCGCCAGCAGCCCGAATCATCCCCTCCAGGGAGAAAAGATGGTCTTCGAGATACTGTTCGTCCGCCTCAATCCGTGAAGGCCAGAGGCCCTTGGTGTCTTTCATGTCTGATTTCCCCACTCGTCGTATTCGCTGGTAACTAGCTCGTCGGCAGCCCCCTCATCCTGATCCCAAACCTCTGCGTGGTCAAGAACCTCTCCCAAACTCCCCGGGGGGTATCTCATTTCCCTTGTGTCTGTAAAGTCCTTCCCCCACCTCCACCGATCCGCATAGATCATCGCAAAGCAACCATCATCGTCGCATGAAGGATCAGAGTCCTCCTTGTCCGATTGGCCGTCCTTCGTCTTCTTCCAGCGAAAACTGGGAATCTCATCCCGGGTACAGGTAGGCTTCTTCCGCCTGAGAGAAACCTCGCAAGGGCCCTCCTCCATGGCGTCCAGGCACAAGATGATTCTCCCGAGGCCCATGTTGTCGCTGACTTGGTTGAAGCCCGCCAGGCGACTCCCAGGACCCTTCTTGATGCCCACAACCAGAGGGTCCTCGTCGCGGCCAGCCATGGGTCCCAGCTTGTCGTTCAGATAGTCGATTGAACCCTGGTCCTCGGAGTCCGCAGCGATGGATTCCAGGTCCCAGCGGTCCAACTGCCGTTCGATGGCGCCCGCCCACCATTCGATGTTCTTCTCTCGCTTGTATATCTCGGCCACCAGGTACATCTTCTCTCCAATCACACCCCACGCCTGAAAAACCGCCGCGTGCCGGAAACCAAAATCCATGCTCCCAAACATCCAATCAAACCGATACCCCTGAGAGGGGTCGGCACGGTCCCAGAGAAGATCATCTCGAAAGCAAGTCATAGCCCGCCCATCCCAGCACTCCCAAATCTGACCCTCTTCGGACACCCAAAGACCATCACGCAAACGGCCCCGTCGAGCCCCGGTGAGTGCATCCAGGGCGGCCTGGTCTTCCGAGTCATGCGTCGGGTTGTCTGAGTGCTTCGCGCAGATTCTACGCATCTTGCCCGAAGCGGCCCTCTGGTTGAGCCAATGAGTTGCCGCCGCAGGATTGCAGTCCGCAATCAACTGATGCCAAAACAAAGGACGGCCACCAGGGTCAGACCCCATGGGAATACGCTTGTGCCTGGCGCGGGTTGACAGCTTCTCCCACTCGTCCAGCTCGCCCTCCGTTGCCTCGAAGTACACGATGATGTCGTACTGCGTAGACATGATTCTGTCCGGGTTGTCCATCCCGCCAAGGACAATCTCGCAGTCTGTTGGGGCGTAGTAGTAGGTGTCCCGAGTCCCCCGCTTCGCCGTTCCTCTGATGCACGGGTGATCTCCTCCCACCACGCTTTCCTCCCACTCCACAAGAACGGATTGCGTGAGAGACTTCCGTGTTTTGCGAACCCATAGCTGGCGCACACCGCTGAATCTGGGCTCCTCCATCAAAATCCGCATCTTCTCAAGAACCGTTCGGGTCTTGCCCGTGTTCGCTGGGCCCTCGTACAGCACCTCACGCTCAGTCGAGGCAATCAGATCCGTAGCCGCCCCCCTGGCCTCAAACCTCGGCCCTACCACCGGCATCGGAGCTAGATCACACCAAACATGAGCGTGCCTTGGTTGTCATCGTTGCCCACGGACACTAAACGCAGACGAATGTATCTGGCTGGCTTAGGCCGATCACCGCCAGAAAGCAACAATGATGAGGTGACTAAACCATCGGCGCTCAAGATAAGGGCGGTGGTGACGGTGGTTTGGTGAACATCAACCCAAGGTCCGCCTGTGTTGGTAGCGTGCTGCAAAACAGCCTTTACCTCCGGGGTTCTGCCACTAAGGCCATTCACTCCAAGAATGGCAAATACCAAATTGGCACCACCCCGTTGAAGAACCTGCCCCATGGAGTTCCACTCAAAAGCTGGCGAGAAGGTGTTAGCTTTCATGTGGGCGAGGCTAACAGATGGCGCAATAGCCTGCGGGATGCCGTACTCGAACAAGAAAGGCACCTATAGCACGCCCCAATGAATCAACCCAGTTGCAGCCGTTGCGCCGGTCAGGCGAAGCCGAATGTAACGCAGCGGCTTCGGGCAATTACCGGCAGAAGAAGAAAAGCTGGTGTAGAAAAAATCGGTGCTACTAGAAATCGTGGTAGCGTTGCTAACATCGGACCAAAAGTGCCCGTCGATGGAGGTCTGTATTACCAAGACCGGATTGCCGCCCGCCAAGTCAGGGATCGAAAAAATGGACTTGATCTGGCCCGCAGCCCCCGCCTGCAAAAGTTCTCCGGTCTCGCACCACGCAAACCCGGGAGACACGGTGCCAACGGCGGCAGAGAGGGCTACACATTCGATTGAGGGGCCAAAGACTCCAGGTACTCCAGGCATGATTAGCTTCCTAGTTCTGAGGATGGTGTGAGCAGACCCGAGATTGCCACCTCAACGGCGTGCTTGATGGAGCCTCCGGCCGAAAGGCCGAAGACATACTCCAATCGGTAGACCCGGCCACCCTCAACGAGAGCGGCACCGTCCACCTGGTGCTCAAACGAGTAGCCGATGGCGTCCTTGCGCCACCCCTTCGTGATTTGAAGCGAAGAGAAAAACATCTGATCGACGGGCAGGGTCTCCGTGTGAATCGCGGTGGCCGAGGTTGAGCTGGTTGTGTCAAAGATGTTGAGAAGAATTGTGCTGATGTTGGCTTGAAGTAACGCCGTGCCATCCTCCGTCACGGGCCGTCCGCGAACGGTAATGTCATCCCCCTCAAGGGCAAAGATCCTGTGGGTGATGCTCATTGGGCCGTGCTCGTAGTAGTGCTGGTTGGCAACGGTTATCTGCCCGAGGAAGTGGGCCGCAGACGCCTGCCAGTCGGGGAGGGTTCTGCGGCCAAGGCTAGGGACGGCGGGCCCAGTTCGCAATACCCTGGCCTCGGCAGCCTCGGGGAGAGCCAAGGCCACGGACCTGATGAGACTCTTCGGCCCCCCGTAGGTGAGTCCAATGGACAGATTGCTTGATTGAACATCCGTGGCGAGAACGCCCAAAACAAAGAAACTTCCGCTGCCCGTGTCAACCCCAATAGAAAGCTGGGTGGACTCAAGCTCAAGCCCCTTAGTTGTCCCAGGCACCAGATTTATGGAAGTCATGGCGCGGTTTCCACGCCAAAGAGGCCAAAGAGCGGAACTATCGCCGTGAAAGTGGTGCCATCCGGGGTGAACGCCGCATCGAGCAGAGCCACAGGGATTCTGTCCTCAAGGGATGGATCGATGGCGGCGCCAGACAGTTTGAGGTAAATCAACAAGTGGGTTGGAAGGCGGCCTGAATCCGAAGCAGCAAGGCTAGTCCACACGATGTCATCGAAGTTGAATGTTGCCCTTGTCCCACTATAGGCAGGGGTAATGTTAGTCAGGGTCTCTCGGAAGTGGGTAGGCCCAGAAGTAATATACTCGTCCATGGTGGTAAACAGGTCCAAGGACGCCTTGGTTGTCCACTCGGTGTCCGCCGTGGTGTCCGAGGTGAGGAGCATGGCCTGTAGCACTCCGCCCGTGTAAGGGCTCACGCCAGCGGACATGACGGTCATAAGGTCTTTCCAAAACTGAGGGTGTGTGCTGTTGACTGAGACCATGGAGAGGGGAGGCTATGGGTGGTGAAATGGTTTGTGGAGAAAACCTACCACAGGATGGGCTCCTGCACCCCAGGCAATCACACGCCTCGCTCGGGACTCGTAGGTTGGCTGGTCGCCGGGAATGCAGCGAGATACAGCCACGGTGTTGCGTAACGGCCCGTCCTCGACGGCATCCTCTTCCGGGGAGCCAAAGGCCATCCAGAGAAACTTTCGCCCAATGGCTGGAGCCACGGAGTAGTTCAGACTCCAAGAAGCAGCGCCAAACTCCTCCAGGGTGGCCTCGTACCCGGCTGCGCCATAACTCGGCCCAACCGAGAAGAATGATGACTCTGACAGGGATTGACTGTTGGAGGGAGCCGCTCCATCCTCTTCCAGCACGGTACTGGAGTATTGCGCCTTGCTGGTGCCCACCCCAATTCCAAGGCTGCCAGCGTCCGTGTCCCCATCGGAAATCTCTGTGTCCAGGGTTGTGGCAACGGCCAGCACCGTAGATGGCTGAAACCCCGTGGCAATGGTCTGCACGCCGAGACTGGTTCGCGTGGTGGCAATGCCTGCGGCAAAGCCGCCGCCCCCGTACTCCAGCGCCAGGTATGCGTAGTGGGTGGACCTGGCAGCGAAGGTAGTCTGAGCGCGAAAGCCGAAGCTGGTGTAGTTGTCAATCTTGGCTCCGCTTGAGACCGTGGGCGGTGAATCGAGGTTGGCCTGAACCAGGTTGCCCAGGCTGGTAGACCCCAACAAGGCCGAAACATCCCCGCGAGGACGGAAGTTACGAAACTGCCCACCCAAGCCCACATTCTCGGATGGCGACAGGTTGGACGCAACCCCCAGGGTGTACCAAAAGTGAGGGCTGCGGGTGTTATTGAACTCTCGATTAGCACCCATGCACAGCACATGGTCGGCTTCGAACCCCACCCCAGTCACAACGGTGCCCCCACCGACTACCGCTGGGGTGGAAAAGTCGCCCACCTTGGCCTGCATATCAGCGCCGTACAGAAAAAGCACGGTCACCAGGTGCGCCACAGGCGGCGCGTCTGTCCAGTCCAGTCTGATCCCGTCTGCCACCCACCCATCGAATACCGCCTTGCCCGCCTGCCCGTTGGTTGCCTGGTCGATGAGTTGCACCAAAGCGTCTGAGCCAGCCCAGTTGTCTGTGTTGGTGGTGTCCTGCCCAGACTCCGACTGCCATGAGACATACCGCTGGGCCGCACCATCTGTGAACCCCAGCCCCAGGATGGCATCCGGGCGAGCTACCCCGCTGGCGGTTGCCCCCACCACCACCAGAATAGCCGCCTTGGGCGTGCCCACCCCTGCGGCCGTGATCGTCTGCGTGCCGGGTGCCGTGGGCGCGGCCACCCGAACCGCCGCCGAGTACAGGTACGCCAACCCCGCCTCACACGGTCTCTGTGGAGGATGCGTACAGGGTTGCTGGCCCAGCGATCAACTTGGTGGGCGCACCCGCAGTATCCATACCCATGATGTCATAGTGTACAGCACGCGAAACACCGGAGAGCACCAGGTCATTGCTCAGAAGCGAGTAGGCGATGGAGAGAGTGAGACCACGGGTGCCCGTGCCTCCATCGAGAGTGGTCGCGCCGCCAGACCAGGCCCCATCGGTGAGAGTTTCAGCGATCCCAACATTGTTACCCCAAACGCCGCCATCGCGGGCCTCCAGGTGTATGTCGCCACCCGCCGTGCCAGCAACGGCGATCAACTCGCGGCAAGGCTCTGTGCCGTGGTACACGGCGGGGTCTCCGTAGTCATAGGTGCCGTTGATCGCACGCAGCAGGGTGGCGGCTGATACCGCCGCTGACCCGATCAGCAGATCCCCGGCTTGTGCTGGCACGCCCCTGTAGGTGTAGAGGCGCGTGATCGTGGGCGGCGCGACAGATGTGTCGGACAGGTCAGGGTAGGTGATGGTGACCGTCTCGCCCTCCAGCGGGACGCCCGTGAAAGACAGTTGGCGCTCTGCTCGCACGCCGTTTTGGGCCACGGTAGCCACTACCAGCGTGGCCGCCGCACCTGGAGTCTCACGCAGGCTGCATCGGTATCCTGTGCCGTTGGGCTGTGGACCGGAGCCACCTCCGTGGTTGAGGTTGGCTGTGTCGTAGGCTGCCAGCGACACAGCTCCCGCATCCAGGTTGGCCGAGTCCAGGCGCCGCAGCAGGTACACCAGGGTGTACTGGCTCTCACACTCAATGCTCCTGGTGCCGTCTAGCGCCAGGATGGGCACCCCCCGGATGACAGAGGGCACTAGAGGTTGCCCCGGCGGATCTGCCTATGGATGGCTGCTATGGAGAGGCCGAGAGCGATCAGGGCTATCGTTAGTGTCATTGGCGGATTGGGGTGGGGTGGCCGTGGCCGTGTACCTGGCCTGCAACAGGTCAGCAATAGAGCACCGCCGACCGTTCGCGTCAAGTAGTACCATGTGGGGGTCTGGGGCGCTGGCGCCGCTGTCTGCTGGTGCCAACACGCCCAGCGCCTCGGCTAGGCGTAGGGTGGTAGCCTCGGGGTAACGCCGCACGATCACCGGGATGGGCTGCCCGGCTGCGTCGAGCACCAGGCGCTCAACATACTGCGGCCCCGGGGCTCTGGACCCACCAGCCATGATGGGCTGCCCGTCAGCGTCTCGGGCTGGATCCATGATGGGCTGGCCGTCAGGGTGCCTGGCGACCTCGTAGGTAATGCGGCCTCGATAGGTCAGCGTTTCGGCCACGCCGTCGAGGGACACGGCCAGCACCCTGGCCGATACCCTGGCGGCCAGCCCCGAGCGGTAGGTGTACCAGGCGTCTGCCACCTGGGCGGCCCACGCACCGTCTCGACTAAGCCTGTATCGCACCTGCGCGGGCGTGAGGCCAGCAGCCTCGGCCGCACGGGATCGGTCCCCGTGAGCCTCCAGCGAGGTGCAGTAGATGGCGGCGACCGACTCGGGCGGGGAGGCAGCAGGGAGGGCGGGGGCAGGCATCACACCATACTAGCACGCCCTTTATTGATAATGGATTCTCAATAGCGCCTTCGCCCGCCGTTTAGCCACTACTGATAATGGGTTCTCAATAGCAACCCCAATAGTTCCAAGATTCCATGCCGTACCCCTGTTTTTTGTGCTACCCTCCTATGGTCGCAACTACAACCACAACTGTGGTCACAACACCAACAAGGAAACCAACCCCTATGAAGAACAAAATCAAGATCACGCTCGGCCCGGTGGACTGCTCCGGCGACAGCTACGAGGTCCTGCTCTGGAGCGGAACAGCTCGATCGAGGCCGCATTACCTACAGCGCATTGCCGACCTATATGTGTCGCGCACACAGCCGACAACCTACGAGCCCTCGCGCGTCCACGGCTATCGGCTGATGGACATCGAGCACGCCTACGAAGATGTGCTCTACCCGATCGGTGTCTACAGGTCCGCCGACTACGGCTCGGCCGCGAAGGCGAAGGCCGCGATCAGGGCTGAGATCGTCAAGGCACTCACCAGCCGCATTACCTACCTGGATGCGGCGTTTCCCCGGCTTGTGCTGGCACGGTTGGAGAATGCCCTTAGGGAAGACGAGGTGCAGGCATGAGTCGGTCAATCCATTGGCACACCGCTCACCACAACATTCCCGCGAAAGAGGTGACTCTCTTCCCGAACCGCGAAGCAGCGGAGCAGCACGCCAGTACTTTACGGGCATACTTTTCCTACGGCCAGCGCCCCCCCACCGCCGCCGACGAGAGCCTAACCCCGTGGGTCTGCCGCCCCAAGGCTAAGACTTCTTGTCCGCATAGCGTGCGAATTATCCCGCGCAGGATCCGGGTTGCGGGTCTTGGCCTTGAAGTCTTCGCCGTAGTCGTTAGCACCAAAGAAATGACCGCCAACCCCAACCCGAGCCCAACCCTATAAACGGGCACCACCAACACCAACCAAGAGACGAAGACATGACCACCAAAGAAATGACCTACCACAACTATCACGCAGAGGTTCGCTCGATTGCAGAGGAGATTTTTGATGAGGCTCGCGGGTGCAAAACTGACCACGACGAAGGTGCCGTGGAGGAACGCCTGTGGGAGACAATCGGCGGGCACGAGTGGGTGATCTACACTTGGCATAGCCACGATGTGCTGCGGCACAGTTCTAACAGCGACTATGCTTTTGACAATTGGGGCGCCGACTCAATCGTCTCGTCGGAGACCGGGGTCAAGTGGGAGGCGATGGCTTTCGGCGCGCTCTATGCCGATGTCGCGGAGGCCCTATGGCCGATGTTCGACGGCAGGGAAGAGGAGGTGGAGGCATGAATACCGAAGCTGTGCTGCGAGCCGCTTGCGGCCACGCCCTATGGTGTGCGAGGTGTAGCGACATCCTCGACTACCACCGATGTGTGTTGGTGGAGTCCTCGTCTGGACCGACCCCGCGAGCCGCCGTGGTCTGCGTCGAGTGCTTTGCTGGCCCGGTGTTTCGCGGGTGCGATAAGCGCCCAGGCATCACCATCACCAGGCCCATCCCCCAGGCCACCAACAACCAAGGAGAATGAAGACATGAACCACGAACATACAGTAGACCAATGGCAGGCCGCAATCCTGGCGCTGACCTGGCAACACCACAATCACCCCTCGGCGGGTGCCGTGAAGATGGCCTACGGCGAAGACATCTACAGTCGGTCGCCTGAGTACGCCGCCGAAAAGGCGAAGCGATGGGTGCGGTGCCCGCTGATATTCTGGGCGGGGCTAGACCCGGTCAACCGCGCCCGCTTCGTGAAGAAGCTCCAAGCACGATACTACGCCGATGCCACCGAGCGGGTACAGGGCGGCGAGGTGCAGGCATGAGCGCGCAATGGTGGTATGACGCTGGCTGCCCGTGCAGTCGATGCGAGACACAAGGAGCCGAGGAGATGTACAGCTACGGCATCTACGCGGGCAGATATTGTTCTGCCTGCTGGCGGGCCAGCGGATACAAGGATGCGCCTGCATCGGCTTTTGATCCGATGGACGCAGGCGAAAGCCTCGAAGAGGAGGTGTAGGCATGAGCCAGGTGCAAACACGATACTGCGGCCTGCTGGTAGACGGCGATGTCGAGTACGACCCCGGCCAGCCCTACCCCAGCTACGGCTGCGGCGGGAGTCCTCCGAGCTGGGATGTCGGCGTCACCGATATAGACATAGATGACGCCGACGAGTTTTTGGGCACGGGCATCATCTATGACATGGGCGAGCACCGAGGCTGGTCTGATGGCGTGATCTCGATGGTAGAGGCCCTGATACGCATCACAGGGACCATGCCCGTCATCGTGCGCCGCTATGTTGCCGCCGCATGGGAGAGCGAGATCGAGGGAGCCCTGCTCGACAGGTGTGGGGCGTGATCCTCGTTGAGATCGCCTGCTACTTTTTTTGCCTCGGGTGGCTGGCTGTGGCCTGCCGCCCCAAACCCCATAAACCCGAAACCAAGAGTGACCGCCATGAATAGACCCGAGCTTTCCGTGCCCGCAACTTGCCCTAAATGTCTACGCAGCCACCTGGCCCCCGTCCCTGCCGCGATGGTTGACGCGCTCTCCGGCGCGCCTGGCCGTTCTTCCGAGGCCCTGGCCTTGGCCGAGAGGTTGGAGGCCGCCGTGCAGCACCTGGAACACTTGGTTGCGGCGGCTCCCGTGGACAAGGCACCCTTCGGGGCGGCGGAGCAACTTTGAGCGGCCAGGTAGCCGGTGAGGGTGCGCCGGTGCCCGGTGGAACATTGCTAGACGCATATCTAGCCCTGCACGGCCTTGTCGGCACGCTCGTATTGGTCGCCTGGCCCCGGCGCCCCGGAGTACGCATCTGGATGGAGGTTCTGGAGGTCGATCAGAGGTTTGGCAAATGGCAACTTCGGGTCAGCGTGCCGGGCGCCCTCCCTGGGGGCGACTCGCTGTGGGTGCGGTCGTGGGAAGCCGCCGCCCCCTCGGGTTTTTCCTCGGCCCATTGTGAGGCAGGAGGAGGTTGACTAGGGTTGGCCCCCCATGAGCGAGGGCCCCCAAAACGAAAGAAGGTCTGACCCTGCCCGGGTGGACTCGCGGGTGTCCGCTCTTGAGGCCGGGCTCGAAACCCTTACGCGGCACATGGAGGGCTTGACCGTAGCCCTGGGCGAGACATCCACCGAGGCGCGGCGCTCCAGCCAACAACTACAAGCAGACCTTCGGGACTCGCATGACCGCCTCGCCCGAGACATCGCGGCCCAGTCGCGCACCAATTATCCGTTGGTTGCGGCAATTTTAGGTGGGCTGGGGCTCGCCGTTACCGTGTTAGTTGGGTTTGTGGCCCTATCCATGGGGGCGCTCCAGCATGAGCTAGACCGACTTGATGCCGAGGCAACGGTGGCCCGGGGCCAGGCGGCAAAATCATTGGCCTTGCACGCCGCCACCCAGGCCCGTATCATATCTCTGGAGCGACAGACATTTGGTCTTTGACCCGGAAAACATGAAACGAGCAACACAGTTTTTGGTTTTTGGCGCCCTAGCGGCGGCGGTTGGGTGCGTGGCCCCCCTTTCTGGGCCAGACACCGCACAGGCGCGGCTGGCGGAGGGGATTCATCGCGGAGGCGATTATGTTGCCGGCAACCCAGCGCCCAACCCGAGCAACCCGCTCGAATTGTTGTTGTGGGGTGCCGGTGCCCTAACGGCTGTGGCCGGTACAGCCAAAGGCTCCGCTGTCATGGCCGCAAGAAAAGTAAACGCCAGCCGCGACGAGGCGAGGAAGGTTCGCGGGGAGGCGGTCTAACGCCTCTCTGCCTGGCGCCCAGGCCCCTCTCTCTCCCTGGGCGCCTCCTTTTTCCGATCTGAAGGACCTGCCCGACGGTGACCATGACGCAACCCCTCTTGGCGATGACCACAGAGAGGGTTGTGTCATAGTTTCTTTGAAGAAGTAGGCCACACCGGAAAAGAACCTGCCCATCCGCTGGGCATGGCAAAGAACCAACACCAAAACACTGTAAGGCGAGCTGCCCTGCCGGAGGTCCTGTTCACCCCCGACATCGCACTCGCCCTGGGCATTCCCGAGTCCAAGGCGACAGCAGCGACCCGAGAGGGCAGCTTCGGTCCCCACTTCCTAGTCGATGGACATCCCGCAGTTCTGCGGAAGGACTTCATCGAGGCGCTCTCCCGGCGTTCCCACGGAGCCGAGGGCGGGAAGGAGGTGCTGCTGTGATGCCGCGCCCCTTCAGCGAAAGACGCCTAACCCAAAGATTTCCAAGATAGACCCCCCCACGGTCCCTCCTCGTCATCCCTAATAGACTCCCCACGGTTTACCGTTGGCTTGTGATTTCACGGATGGTGATAGGGTAGAGGTCTTCTACCTGTTTTTTCGAGCGAATGTATGCTGGCGTCCGCATCCCTTTGGCGTCCCAAAACTCGGCCTCCCCGCTGCGAAAAAAGACCAGGAAGTCGGCTACATATTTGGTGTTGCCAGGGAGGTCGATGCGCGTCTGGCGCAGAAAAAACAACACATCGCCCCCGTCTCTACACCTCACTACCAGGTCATCGTAGACGGTCGCCTCCAAAATCGAATCGAAGACAATCGCGCCCCGGGTGCGCCTAGCCTTTGGGCCCACCCCATACTTGTTGCTCTGGTTGCTCTGGAATCGGTGCCTCATGGGGGTGGTGGGGGTGGTGGGGGTGGTCGAAAAAACAGCACCAGGCTAGGCGTGCCTCCTCGGGAGAGCGGCCCCAGCCCCGCAGCGGGTCGGCAGAGTGCGCCCAGGCCGCCCGGAAGATCACGGCCCGGTCAAACGCCATGCTCACTACCATATCTCGGCGCCAAAGGCGCGGGTCCGTGTATCCATCCTCGGAAACCGGCCCGCCGCCTAGCGGCGACCAAAAGGCTGTTCCGCCCCTCTCCAGACCAGGCGGAGCCAAATAGTACACACAGGTCCACGCGGCAATGCCCTGGTCTGTATGTACCCGAAACGCACTACCCTGGCCTGTAGAGATGTCCTCACCGGCCAGGCGAAAAAAAGATGTGATGGGTGTCACGGCTGCGGCCCTTACGCCCGCGATGGCAAGCGAAAGCGCGGCCTCAATCTCGGTGCCTGTCGTGTCGGACACACCGCTGTACACCTTGCCTGCGTGTACGATATCGTGGTAGACGCAACCCAAGGCGTGCCCCCGGAGAGCTTCGGAGCTGGCCGCACCCAAAAACCCGTCGTGGATGCCCAGGGCCGCCCCAAAATGCCTAACGGACTTCCTGCAACTCAACGCTGTAACACCTCCTCAAGGCCGCAATTTCGCGGGCACTCTCCTCGCCCTCGCCCCAAGGGGCCATCTCCGGGTCCTCCAAGGCGGCAGCCTCATACTCGCCCCCGCAGAGACCTCGACACCGCCCTGGGTTGGCCGGAGCCAGACGGTCACGGGCGATCAGATGGCGACAACGCTGACATCGCCAAACGGCATAGGGCCTCATCGGAGCACGCGCCTCAAAATCTGCTGCCACCCAGGCCAAGCAAAATCCTCTGCCGCCGGGCGGCCAGCCTCGTCCCAGGCACGACACAGGCCATGAACATCCATTCCCTCGCGGTGGGCCTCTGTGAGGGCCCTCAGCGGGAGCCAGCCCTTGCCCGCATACCTTTTCTCAAGCCGGGATTGCTCGGCTCTGGCAACCTCCCAGGCGGCTTCTCGGGCCTCCTGACGCAACACCTCGGGAGACACGGCTGAAAGGTTGGCGCTGGACCCGTCTTGAAGCATGGACATGAGGAGACCAGCGGGGGAGGCTGCCCTGTGCTGACACACCTTGACCACGCCCTGAACCCACTCCCTCCAAGGGCGCTCCAAGGCGTCCTGGCGGGTGGCCTCTGCCCAAGCGTGACCGAAAGCTCGGGCAGGGCCAGACCCGCCCAACTCGATGTCAGCAACCGCAACAGCAAACCAGGCCCATGCGGTTGACTTGGTAAATGCGCCTTCTTTCGTTTTTGTTTCATTCATGGGTTTCTCTCTTGCAAGGATGACTCCTCCCCCTCCTCCCACAAACAACAGCGATTGAGGGAGGAGGAGGTGTTAAGTACATCTACATCTACATCTATATGGTAAGACTTTTGGGGACGGCCTGGGACGGCCTGGGACGGTATGGGGACGGTAGGGGACGGTAGGGGACGGTATGGGGACAGGTTAGTCAGGGGCGCGTTTTGACCGGGCGGCTCTTTTTCGGTCTCGGTCTTTTCTCCGCCGTTCGCCCTCGTTTGCCCTCTGCAAGTACGCCTGATGGTTGATCAACCGCCACCCGCCATCGATGTCTACGATTCTGCGCCCGTTTTCCGCGGCTGATCTGGAGTGCTCGTCTGGCGCCCGGAAAGCGTCGAGGGCGGTCGTGCAGTCCTCCAGGCTAACCCCAGCCAGGCGAGCTAAACCCGCCGTGGAGCCCGGGACCTCACCCTCGGCGTCGGTCATGGCAAGCAATGTGATCCAGACGATCCTGGTGGCATTAGGCTCACACCACAGCGAGGAACTGAGGAGCGAATGAAATAGCTTTGTGTATGTTTCGCGCATGGATGACAAACTACGCGGCGGTCCACGGACTGTCCAGAAAAAACCGGACGGGCTATTGTTTGCTCCTGGTATGGTGGTATTCTTCTGGTTCGCCGTTACCGCTACCGCCACCATGGAGAGAGCCGATGGAAGAGATAGATTGGGAAATGATGTCGCCAGATGCCTGCGAGGGCTGGCAGCCGCCTGTTGAGGGTTGTGTAGTGAGGGGGATGCCTGAGGGGGTGTACCATGGAGGCCCCGGCGTATCATCATCACGCCTGAAGATCATCACCTCGCGGTCTGAGTTGCACTACCGCGAGCGCGGGTTGTCCGCCGCCATCGCGCCCACCCCGGCAATGCTCACCGGGCGCGTGCTGCACGCGATGGTGCTTGAGCCCGATTCTGTGAGCCAGCGGTATCGGTTTGCTGCTAACCTGAAACTTAACACCACGGCTGGTAAGCAGAGCATGGCCGCCATCAAGGCCGAGGCGGAGGAGGCCGGTGCGGAAGTGGTGCGCGATGACGAGGCCCATCTGTGGGCGATGGCTCGGGCGATCAGCGCCCATCCAGCCTGGGACCACATTATTGGACCCGCTCCGATGACGGAGGTATCCCTGTTCTGGCGAGACCCGGCGACGGGGCTCTCCCTCAAGTGTCGGCCTGACAATCTCAACCTCTCTTTTGGCACCACCGGGCGGCGGGCCCTATGCGTGGATCTCAAGAGCGCGGAGGATGCCAGCGACCGGGCGTTTCGCCGGTCGGTCAAGGAGTATGGCTATGATTTTTCGGCAGCCATGTACCAGGCGGGCGTGGCCCAGGTCACGGGCCAACAAACGGCCTGGGCATGGTTCCTGTTCGAGAAGAGGGCGCCCTACGCCACCCGGGTCATCTATGCTGGAGAAAAGTGGCTGGCGCGAGGGCGCGAGCTTTACCGGGATGCGCTGGAGCGGCTTGCCCGGGCGCAAAAAACAGGCAACTGGCCCGGATACGATGGTGGCAAGGCCACCGTGCTCGACTTCACCCGCTGGGACGGGCTCACCACAACCCAAGATACAAAATGACCGACACTCTACTTGCAGTCCAGCCCGCCAACGCCTTGGCACACTACCTCAAGCAGAACGAGTCCAAGATCGAACTGTCTCTGTCGGGCTCTCTGCCCGTGGACAAGTTTTTGCAGGTATCGATGAACGCTATCCGTGAAAACGAAAAGCTCTGTCAATGCTCGCCTGGCAGCATCCTCTCCAGCCTCCTCCAGGCGGCCGAGGTGCGCCTGTTTCCCGGCAGCACGCTGGGACACGCATACCTGGTGCCCTACTGGTCAAACAAGAGCAAGTCATACACCTGTACCTACATTCTGGGGTACAAGGGAATGATCGCCCTCTGCCACCGATCCGCCAAGATTTTGAAAGTGGAGGCCCAAACCGTACATGAGGGCGACGAGTTCGAGGTCTCCTACGGACAGAACGGGCACTTGACCCACGCTCCTGACCCCTGGGGGGTGAGGTCGGAGGGAAACTGCCTGGGGGCCTACGCAATCGCCCACCTTGCCAATGGGACATATCTCTTCGAGCGACTCAGCCGGGCAGAGCTAGAGGCTGTCAGGCAACGGTCAAAGTCGGGGAAAAACGGCCCCTGGGTGACCGATGTGCTCGCCATGATGAGAAAAACGGCCATGCGGAAGCTATCCACCTGGCTGCCGCTGGAGCCCCAGGACGCCGAGGCCATAGCGGAGGAAGAGGCCAGAGATTTGGGGCACGCGGAGCCCCGGGATGTGTCTGTCGAAGCCGAAAACCCGGCAGCGGAGTTGAACGCCCTGCTGGCCCACGCCGATGAACCGGACAAAGAGGGGGTGGTTCTCTCGGAGGCCAAAGAGCGGCTACTCAATGACTGGATGGCCTCCCAAGAAACCGACACCCAGGCGGTGATTGAGTATGTGAGAGCTGAGTATGGTGCCAGCCATTTTTCCGAAATCACGGACGCCCAGGCAAAGTCCCTTGTGGAAATGCTTGAAGCCGGGGACTTCACGCCAGCAGGCTGATGCTCTTTGCCGACGGCTTTGAGGCTGCGGTGCTCGGCGTAGGCCGCAGGTGCAGCCAGCCGGAGGTCGTTGTGTACTCTTACGAGATGTGCGTCGAAATTCTGGAAACCCAGGGGATGAGCCACGCAGAAGCGGTCGAGTACCTGGAGTTCAACACCGTGGGCGCGTGGGTGGGGGATCGGACCCCGATGTTCGTGCACGAGATGGATCACGCCCACGCCCAGGAGTACGAAGATATATGAATCCTGCCTACCTCCGAACCCCCAAGGCTCCGTACTTTTTGGAAAACGCGGCCTGAATAGCCCTAATACGACGGTCGATTGGGAGCAAGTCAGACTTGGAAGCGCCTGCATCAACCGCGATGCGGCGCATTTTGCGTAGCTTGCGTAGCTTGCTCTCGGCACGCTTCATCGCTGGGACCAGCCGAAGCTGCGGCGCCCGGTCCTCTACAAGCGTCTGGAGGCGGGCGGGCTCGCCAGCAAACTTCTTGACTTGCCTGTCGGCCCGCAACACATCGTCCCGCTGTGAGATATAGAGTTCCCGGTCGTAGCCCTCGCCCTTGGACCCACGGAACCGGCGGACAACGGGAATGTCGCGGGTGAGCACCTCCTCGCCCTGCGCCACGGACGCGACCACCTTTTGGGCACGGTTTATCAACCGGCCCACGCCACCCGTGGCAAACTCCGCAATGTGCTCTATGCTCTCCGGGCTGATGTCTACTGCGCCAGGGATGACGGCATCCCCGCCGGTCATATTGTTGATCCACTCGGCTGAGGCCCGCGCCACGGGAGAAACCGAAGACCAGTAGAGTTGGGAGTCCGGGGTTAGCCTGTCGTATGCTGTTGGGCGCAAGGGGGCCCCGTAGAAGGTCTGGTTTTCCGCAATTTGGGATATGGGGTCTAACAGCGTTGGCGAGATCGTTTGCAGGATGGAGCCAGACGATCCTATGGGGCTGAACGACTCCACCACCGTATAGGTGAGATGTTTGGCCACCTCGGCCAGGCTTGCGGCCCCGCTGCGGAGGGCGCTTATCTGCTGGCCGATGGCGTGAAAAACATTGTATCCGTAGGGCAGGGGTATTTTTGTGAAGTCCCCGCTCCCATCCGTGTCCATGACAACCAGATTGCGGCTTTTTACCCACTCAGGGATTTTATCGTAGTAGGGCACCCCGTCCTCGTCATCGCCACCAGCGGACCTATTCCATGCGTCCAATAACATAGAAGAAGCAACAATGCCCGCAGCCATACCCTGAACGCGACGGTTCCCCAGTCCTTGGAAAACGCGCATCGAGCCTTGGACGCTGGCGTTGTAGAAAAGGTAGAAGGCGTTGGCCGTGGCTCCCCACTCCCCGCGCCTATTGAAGTTGACCGTGAGATTTTTGGCGAGGCTGGCGGCCTGTTTTTCAGAAGTGCCCGCCTCCAGCGCGGCCCGGAAGGCGGCAAGGCGCACACCATTCTCAACAGCTTTGTTAAGGTTGTCCACAAGGTCGCCCACGCCGCGCAAAGCACGGCGCACCTGGCCCGCTGGGGTGCTAGACAGCGCGGACAAATCCCGTTGCAGCACTCCAGCCTCCTCGGAAACATCCCTGGCGTGATACCAGCCCGTCAGGCCGCCGACGCGCTCCAGCCGGTGGAACAAGGACAACCACTCATCCGAGGAGTCCTCGGCTCCTTTGAGCCCCCGATAAACCGCCCGCTGGGGCTTGCCGGAAAGCGTCCAGCGGAACACGGACGCCGCCAAGCTGGCCGACCGCTCACCAGCCAGGTGGATAGATGCCGTTTGGAGGTCTCTGGTGAAGTTGCTGAATATGAATCCTGGGTCCCAACTTGTGTTGATTGCGCTCAGGCCTCGGTTGATCCATGCCATGAATCGAATCACCGGCCCCATGTCCTGTTCACCGAGATTTTGTAGGGCCCGCCGCAACAACGGGTCCTTGACGGTGATGTATACCTGCCGTCCAGCAACCTTGGTGGAGAACTCATACGGAGTGGGCAGGGGCGCTGACGGCAACATTTCGCCTAGCTCTAGGTCGTGAGCCTCGGGTTCCTCTCTGATCTGGATACCAAGGAGTTTCTGGTGCTTGGTAACTAGCGCCAAGAAGGCGTGACCTACCTCGTTTTTGTGGCCGCGCACAATGGCCCTCTGGGCCTGGAGCAAAGAGTAGGTAAATGGGTCATGGGCCAGCGTTCCGCGTCCCTTCGCACGCATGGCCTCGGGTCCCCGAATGCTGACGCCACCACCATGGCCCAGGCGCTCGTCTTCGTAGCTAGTCCGCAGGGGAACATAGTGCTCGTACTGCTCCTCCCAAAGATCAAAGGTCTTCTGGGAAATCAAACCCAACGCCAGTTGGGTGCGCCTGGTGTCTTGCTGGATGGCGTCGAACATTTGTCCAGCCTTTTCGTAGGCGGCGGACTGCCCGCTGGCGGAAACCTTTGCGAGTATTGCCTCGCGCTCCTCCTCGGTCATGCCCGAAGGCGGAACATCTCGATCAACCCAGGCGTCCGGGTCCTGTGCGGTGATGTATTTGTCTCGCTCTTCGGCGTGCCGCGCATACAAGAACTCGGCAAAGGCGTCCGAAGAAATACCCGCCTCGGCAAGAACCGACAGCAAGGGGTCAAGGCGCTTTAGCCTCCAGCGCCGGATGGCGCCAGAAACTCGACCAGGAAGCCGCTCGATAGAGCGATAAACAGACTCGTCGTGTCCCACGGCCGCCCCCGCCTCGTCCATCGCCTGCTCAAGTCGGAGAACCCGCAAATCCTTGTCCGCGAAACCGCGAATCCACTTGTCCACGGGAATACCCCAAAAAGACCTCTCTTGGCCTATGTCAAATCCAACAAAGGGGCGCTTGGGAACAGCAAACCGCTCGCCCCTGCGGTCATCTCGGCTGCGGCGGGCCACATCTCCGCGCCCGTGCTTCTCGTTAGCTGCATCTACGCGAGCTGCTTCGTCCTCCCATGTCAGGCGCTCGGTGCCGTTGCGGTACACAACCCGCCCCTTCCGCTTGACTGATTTTTCCGCCTCCAGAGGAGACTTGCCCGTGGAAGAGAGCACCTTGAGGGTGAAGGTATGCTGCTGCTTTTTGGCGCCATACGAGTCGCTCAAGACTTCCGCAACAATTTCGCGGTCCCCCGAGTACACAGGGTTTTTCCACGATCCCGAGAAAACACCCTCTGTGAACCTGATCGTATCTCCCGATACAACATCCCCCGTGGCGGTCATCCAAGAGTCCGGTAGTGTTGCCGCCGCTGGAACAGCAAACCGCTCAAACCCCACCTGTGTCACGCTCTCCCGCATCGCGTCGGTGATGGGGAGGGAGTGGACGGGAAGCGTGAGGTCCGGGTCGGCTGTATCACGCACCGTCCAGAATCGACCCCCATCCCTTGCTGTCTGTAGCGCGCCCTCCATGGTCGGGAAGGCCTCGTATAGGTTCCCCTGGGAGTCCAGCACTTCGTATCGAAGACGGCCGGGCGCGGGTTTGGCCCCGATCAGCACCCGCCCCACCTTCGCGCCAAACGCCTTCCCGATCTTCCCGAAGGTCTTGACCAGGCGCTTGTCGTAGAAGTCCTCCATGCCCTTGCCGCCAATCGTGATTTGATCCCCGTCCAGTTCCCCGTTGAGTTCTTCGAGGATGCGCTTGGCAAGGTCTTTGCCCAGGTAGTTTTCCAGCGTCTTACCGTCGTGGCTCACCCCGCGCTTGTCGAACTGCTCCACCCATACCCGAGAGCCGCCCTTGAAGCCCTCAACCTGGATCCACCCACCCGTCGCCCCCTCGGGGAGCTGACCCCACTCAAGGTGATCTACAACCTTGCGGGTCGCGTTCTCATAACGATTCACCTGCATCGCCCCGGTAGTCCACGTGATAGAGTCAAACCCGTTCTCCGCTGCCCAGCGGATCATGCGCTTCACGGCGAGGGTGGGCCAGGAGGTCTTGAACGGGGCGTCGGGGACTAGGCCCAAGGAACCCTCGCGGTCTACCCGATACTCGCTCTGGGTTTCCTCAAAGACGGCCTCAATCGCGGCCTCGGCTGTCTCTGCGCGATGCGAACCCTGGTATACATCGCGCCCGTCGTAAACAGCCCAGCGCCCCGGGGGGTGAGCGGCCCCACCCCTCCCGTGGTCTGCGGTCCAGCCTGAACGGTCAAGCGCAGGAGCCAACTGCCTGCCCGCGTACCCCTTCTTCCTCCCATCCTGGTGCCAGTCGGACTGGATCTCCTCAATGAACAGCACCCGGTTCCCGTCCGCGTCCGTGCGCTCGTTGAAGCGAATCCAGACAAGGATGTTCGGGGTGCCGAAGGCGTGGGAGGTGTAGGAGCCTGTATCGCGGGACTGCTCGGAAAGGAATGTCTGGTGTATGGCGTCGTCGTCATATTCCGCGCGTTCTTCGGCCTCGCCGGGGGAGACGCCAAGCCTCCTCCCAAGCCACTCAGAGTAACTTCCAATAGGTGTACCACCCGGCAACGTCAGCAGCAGCTCCCGGTAGTTCTCCCCTCCGGGTTCCTGCCACGCGCCGTGGAGGGTTTCGCCTTCTGGGACAAGCCCCGCACCGCGCTCAATCTCCAAGGTCAATTCTTCGGCTTGAGCAAAGAGGCGGTTGGCGTGCTCTGTCTCTCCCCTGCTCTGCGCGTGCTGCGCCTGCGCGACGACGACTCTTTGCTCGGCCTCAACCACGTCTTGTGGGCGCGTCTGAAGCCCCCCCAGCAGCCTCTCCCCCACCACCACCGGATTCTCGTGGATAAAGTCAAGCAACTCGTCCTTCGTTATCGTCTGCCCCTTGGGTATGCGCCTAAGCCACTCGTCAAGGCCCATCCAGTCCAGCTCCTCGTCCTTGGTCCCGTACTTCTTCAAGCGCGGGCGCACCTGGTTCTTGCGGTAGGATTTTTGAGGCGATTCGAGAGCGGCCTTCTCGGCTTGCGAGAAGAAACCCAACTGGTCAACGCGGGGAATGGCGAACCTGATATCCGGGTTCGAGGGGTCGAAGGTGCCCCGGTTCCCCGTGGCTGACTTGATCTGGGTCGGCTCGAAGGCGATGTAGATTGTGCTTGGCGTATTGGCCCCCAGGGCAGAGTCCAAGACATTGTGGAAGATTACACCGTCATAAGGCGAGGGGCCTGCGGGCGAACCGGGTAGCCGGTGTTTAGCCTGTCGCAATGCGCGAGGCAAGACCTCCTGCCACCGAAAAGGTCGGCCCGTCTGCTGCCTACCCGATCCGATGACAAGGGGATTTTTCAGGCTCAGGTACACGGGCATGATCTGCCGACCCTTGAGGCTGTACTGACCCTCCTGCTGCGTGCGATCAACCGCGAATCCCCCAGCAACTTTGGGGCTACTTGAGAAGTAAAACGCCCGAGGCGGATCCCGACCCAAGTCCGCTTGGCTGGGCAGGGCCTTCCCCAGGTCGAACCGCGAGAACGCCGAACCCGTCCCATGATAAACCACCAGCGGCTTCCCCTCCGCATCCACCACCTTTGAGCCCTCGAACCATGCTTGGAACGCTACGGAGGTTGCCTCATGCGATCTAACTTCGGCCGCCATTCCCAACAACCAAAGAGGGGTGTTGGGAATGGCGAAGCGTATGTCGCCGCTCCGCTGTGCCTCAAGGGCTTCGGCTTCGGTCATCCCCAGAGGCGCTGCCTCGGCGGCGGTGGGGGGGCGCTGGCGGATTTGATCTGGGCTGCGTCGAACGCGATTACCTCGACGCTGATGTCGTTGTAGCCTGTGAGGAAAATGCCGTCATGCCCTTCGTCGCGCAACCCATCGACAGCCTCCTGCGAGAGCAGATAGGGGAACTCGTACCCGTACAGTTCTTGCAGCCGCTCCCTGTGAGTCGGGTCTTCCTTACTATCTATGAAGAGTGGCCGCTGGATCATCGCGTAGACGGGATACACCGACGCCTTTTTGTCCGAAGGGGCGTTGTGCGCTGCGGGGATGTTGTCAGGCGTCAGGGACATCCAGATTCCAGGCCCGCTCAATTCAGGGCGTAGCCCACCCTCTTTGAAGATAGTGAAAGGATCAACATCGTACTTCTCAACCTTGTTGTTCTCGATCCACCGTCGCTTGCCGAACGAAGTCTTGTGGTACAGGATTCTGGGCACCCCGTTTTCGTCCTTCAACGCCCCGTGCATCTTTGCGGCCATACGCTTGAACGCACTCGACCCCTCACGCGCAGCGGCAGCGAAGCGTATGTCGCCGCTCCGCTGTGCCTCAAGGGCTTCGGCTTCGGTCATCCCCAGAGGCGCTGCCTCGGCGGCGGTGGGGGGGCGCT
>LWDU01040132.1_pt1 | contig 41525 bp, 43 predicted proteins | sample 727161 | NCBI WGS metagenome assembly LWDU01 (sample SAMN04566230, study PRJNA314399) | hydrothermal vent metagenome | isolation source: deep sea hydrothermal plume seawater | place: Mexico: Gulf of California, Guaymas Basin | collected 2004-07-11
TTTCCGGCCTTTTTGAATGGCGTTGGGTGAACCCTCGAAACTTTGGTCAGGATCGTCCCGGATAAAGAACAGCGACACCACACCGATACCCGAGGCTGCCGAATTTTTCGGAGCATGGATGGAGAAGCTAAACGATATGATTCACCATGCAGACGCTGAAAATTGGACTGTGGCTGGATAGCCCTCCGTGATTTCAACCTGACCGTCACCGGAGGCCCCGAACAAACTTAAAATGCTGTGGTTTTGTTAGGTGCTAGGTGGCATGCATATTTCGGGAATTTAGCCCCATTTTGTTTTTCCCTGTAGGCACGATTTTAGCCTTTAGCCTCAAAATAGTGCCTACTGTGGACTGATGTGCACGCCTATGTACAAAAAACAACTTACTCTTAATCAGTAGGTTCTCGGTTCGACCCCGAGGCGGGTCACCACGAAATACAGAGTCTGATCTACCAAGTACTGTGTCCACGGATTGCACGTACGCGTTTTCGCTGAAATGGGGCACGAAGGGCACTGGCGACGGGCAGTTCGACACCCCACCGGGCATTGGTTGGATTCGCGCCTAGTCCAAAAGGACGACTCGCCATACATGAAAAGAAGCCTTCCGTTGCGCCGGGGCAGGTTCGCTACCGCATGTCTCCGCATGAGATTCTCAGTTCGCTGGCTTTCTGCGGCCTGCCGTCTTAAACTCTCGGTTATCACCAGAGCTCTGCAAGCGCCACAGCCGGGCAAGGGGTAAGAATATGTCGATATCGAACGAGACCTTGAAGGCAATGATCCACGACTACAATGGGTTGGAATTGTCTGATGAGGAACTGGAGTTGGTCCGCCCGGAGTTGGAGTCTTATTTCGCCGAACTGAAAAAGCTGGATGACCTGGACCTGTCGGACGTTTTTTCCGGCCGCCTGATGCAACTTCCGGACTAGCGGTTAACCCAACCTGATTCGCCGATCTCAGATTCCCGATTTCAATTTAATAGAGAGGTCAAGACCATGCCGAACGTTGATCTACTGCGGATGACTATCTCCGAATTGGCGCCCATGATCCAGAACAAAGAAGTTTCCCCCGTGGAGTTGACCGAAGCCGCGCTGGCCGAGGCGGACCGGCTGCAACCCACGTTGAACTCCTTCATCACCATCCTTCATAACCGGGCCATGGACCAGGCGCGGGAGTCGGAAGCCGCCATAGCCCGGGGCGACTACCGGGGCCCTCTGCACGGCATCCCCATGGGCCTGAAGGACAATCTGGCGACCGCCGGGATCACCACCACTGTGGGTTCCAAGGTACTGGCCAATCATGTGCCGGACGAGGACGCCGAGGTGGTCATCCGTTGCCGGGACGCCGGGGCGATATTTATTGGCAAAGAGAACCTTGAGGAGTTCGCCGCCGGGGCGACGTCCAACAACCCACATTACGGCGCGGTGCACAACCCTTGGGGGCTGGACCACATCCCCGGAGGGTCCAGCGGGGGAGGAGGCGCAAACGTTGCCGCCGGGGTGACCTTCGCCTCTCTGGGCACCGACCTCGGAGGTTCAGTGCGCTTGCCGGGGACCTTCTGCGGTGTGGTCGGTCTTAAACAGAGCTACGGGCGGGTCAGTCAGCGTGGATTGATGGTCACCAGCTTCAACGGCGACCACATCGGCCCGATGACCCGGTCGGTGGCCGACAGCGCCCTGGTGCTACAGGTCCTGGCCGGCAATGACCCCTTGGACCCGAGCACGGTGCCGGTGCCGGTGCCCGACTACAGTGCCTTCCTGGGGAAGAGCCTCAAGGGGTTGAAGATGGGCGTGCCCTCCAACCACTATTTCGACCTGCTGGACGGCGAGGTCGAATCGGCGGTGCGCGGCAGCATAGCGGCCCTTGAGGAACTGGGCGCTGAGCTTCAAGAGGTCAGCATGCCCATGATGGAGTACATCGGCGCCATGCGCATCTCCGCCATGGCCGACGGCGTGGTCACTCACGAAGCGATGCTCAAGAACCACCGGGAGGATTACGGGCCAGATGTCTTTTACCGCACCATTCCCGGACAGTTCGTGCTGGGTAAAGACTACTCCAAGTCCCTGAGGGTCCAGCGCATGATCCAGGAGGAGTACGCTCAGGTCATGCAACAGGTGGACTTTCTGATCACACCAACCGCGCCGGTGCCCGCGCCCCGCATCGACGCCCAGTACATCAAGATGAACGGCGAAGACCACCGGGTCCGGGGGCCGGGTTCAGGCCTGATCTCTCGTAATACCAGCCCTATGAACGCCGTCGGGCTGCCGGCCATCACGGTGCCCTGTGGGGTCAACAAAGTCGGCCTGCCCATCGGCGTCCAGTTTATCACCGGCCCGTTTGAAGAAGCACTGCTATTTCAGGTGGCGGCCAACTACGAGCAAGTCTCGCCGAGCCAGGGTCTCCGTCCGGCAGTGGCCGTCGGAGCGTAGGCCCCGCCTTATGCGGGTCCGTGCTGATCAACGAATGTCCGACGAGAAATACAAAATTACGGTGAGTGGCAAGACCATCTCGGCGATTAGGACATCGCCGGACGGTGACGCTCGATTTACCTTTGTTTACGCTCCGGGAGCCGGGTCAAACATCAACGACCCATTCGGGGATTATCTTAGCTCCCGGTTGCCAGCCGCCGGTGCTTCGTTGGTGCGGTTCCAGTTCCCCTACATGGAGGCAGGGAAACGGGCTCCGGACCGGCCTCCGCTTCTGGAAGCGACTTGGCGGGCAGTGATCGACACCTTCAGGGCCGACTCCGGCAAGTTGGTGGTTGGAGGGAGGTCAATGGGAGGCCGCATCGCCTCCCAGGGTGCCGCCCAAGGAACTGAGGTTGATGCGATTGCCCTCTTTGCCTACCCATTGAATCCACCGAGCAACCGTGCCGTTTTCCGGGATGCCCACCTGCCGGACATCACCGTCCCCGCCCTCTTTTGTTCCGGCACAAGGGACAACTTCGCAACGCCCGATGACCTGACCGCCGTGGCCAGCAAGATGCCGAACGCCTCCTTCCATGAACTTGATGGCGCAGACCACGGTTTCGCGGTATTGAAACGAAGCGGCCGAGCTCGTGAGGACGTGTGGAAGGAAGCGGCCGATGTGTTTCTGGACTGGTTCGACGGAATTTCCAAATAAAATATTGATACACCTCTGAAGAGAAAGGCAGAAAGAATCGCGATTTAGTCGGTGCGAATAACACTCAATGACGGATACGCAACGTCTATAGGAAATTTGGCATGGGATTCCATGTCTGGAACCGCATCAAATATCAAGGGAGTCACTTGGACTTGGACAGCACGCCGTTTGAGATGATTATCAAGAATAAGCTGTTTTGATTAACCTGTATTCCTTGATTCATTTCCGTTGTTGACCTTCGTTAAAGAGAAAGGCCTCCGGTTTTCGGGGGCCCCAGAGATAAATTCAACTGTCGGTCTAGCGCTCGACCACGCAATATACCTATTGATCCTCGCCGAAAGTACAAAGACCAGGGCTTGGCCGGTATGTGGGATTGGCTTGGGAAACAGTTGGACCTGGAAATGGTCACATGTGTTGAGTGTTGTTTCGTGTCATATTGTGCTGTTAGCTTCAAATCACTTAACAGACAACACCGGCCAGCATGCTACGACAGGCATAAACATTAGAGCCGAATAACTCTTAATCAGTAGGTTCCCGGTTCGACACCGAGGCGGGTCGCCATGAAATTAGGCATGAAATTAGGCATGAAAACCCCCGATTTCTCTAATCGGGGGTTTTCTTTTTTCTCCGGTTTTGACGTTTATGGACAACCTTTGGCAAAAGAGTTCTGAAAACTTGGACTAACTGCGCTTCAATATGTTCTCATCTCATTATTAGGAATCGCAACCCTGGCGTTCGTGATTATTCAGCTATGGGCGGTCGATGTCGGCTCTTCTGCCACCCTGCATCAGATAGACAACAATGACAAAGATTGGGATGGCAAAGATGATGGCTCCCATGACTATCACCAGAACCCATGGACTTAAGCCGAATAACTGATCCAGCCGCTCTTTTATCCAGTGTAGTAATTCCGGGTCGGCGGCGTCACCGGAGTGAGCGAGGATAAAGTTGAAAAAATTGGCCATGATGGCCTGCTAATCTCCTGCCGCCGGAATGGCAACGGGAGCCTGGTAGCGCGCTGAATATTTACGTTCTTTGATTGAGAATGCGGATATTGCAGCTGGAAACAGCATCGCCCCAATCAATGCGAAAGGAATCGTATATGCTCCCGTAATATCGAAAAGTCGAGCAGCTAGGAAGATGCTCAATGCTCCGCCAAAAGAATGGAACATGAAGGATATGCCAGATATAGTGCCCATTGCTTTGGTACCGTAAACTTCTGCCGTTAGTGAGGAAGTCAAAGGCACTGTTGCGATCCAGGAGAACCCGGCAACGGTGGCGAAGACCCACATACCAAGAACGGAATCAATGCTCAACAGCAATATGTAGGCCAACCCCCGAATCAAATAAACCAGCGCTAACAAATTCTTGGTGCCGCCTATCTTGTCTGAAAGTAATCCGGCACCGACCACGCCGATGATGTTCAACCCCATCATGTAGCCAAAGATAGTGGCAGCGGTGGTTCCCGACACTCCCCGGTCATCCATGGCGAACGGTATAAAGTGCACCGCCAGTACCGTGGTGGTCATTCCACAGACGAAATATGAACCAGAAAGCTGCCAGATTGGCGCAGAAGTGAAAGCTGCTCGCCAGGATTCTACGGTCAACGGTCCTGGAATCAGGCTTCTGCGAGGGGTAGATCCAACCTCTGCCGGGTCGGGGTCGCCGTCGGGAAATAGGCCCCGATCCTCAGGCCGCTCGTGCACGAATAAAAAGGCCATTGGGAGCGTACAAAGAACTATTGTGCCTATGATTACCCATGCAAGGCGCCAATTGTCGGTTGCCTGAAGGAGGTACATGGCAAAAGGAACCATGATGAGGCCGCCCAGAGATATAGCGGCCGAGTTGATGCTGATCGCGATGCCCCTTTTGCGCCTAAACCACCGGGACATCAAGGCAGCGGCGTTGGAGAGGGCCGGGCCACTCTGGGCCATGGAGACCACTATCCCAAACATGAACACAAGGAAGAAGACGTTGTTGGTCTGGGAGATAAGGATGGTTCCCGTTCCAAGAACGGCGAGGGTTATGAGAATCATGTTTCGGCCGCCGGTACGGTCGAATACCTGGCCCATGAACGGCTGAGATATGCCATTCACAGCGACGCCCAATGAGGCGGCAATAGTCACGGTGGTGCGGTTCCAAGCAAACTCGTCACTCATAGGGTCTACGAACACGCCAAAGCTGTTCCTAACTCCAATGACAACGAATCCGATAAACATGGTGGCGGCACAGACGTACCAGCCAAAATAAAGGGGCCTTTTGGTTTTTTGGAGCGTACTCATTAAGAATTGAACCTATATTTATTAATGGACAATGGCTCGGTGGCTGAAGGGCCAGGGCCATCGCTTTGCCAATTCAAGAGGTCGGTGTTGGCTTTCCGGGGTTCGGATCCACTCTCCCAGCCTTTTGCGAGCCGGTGGTTCCCCTCGCTGGTGTTTCCATTCATCCATTCGATCTTTCCGGTTCGCCAATGAACGTGGTGAGCCAGTTGGATTGGGATCCCTTCATTCCGCAAACTCCATAGTGCTAATAATCTTCCCGAGTAAGCAGCTGACAATCTCTTTCGACCGTTCCTCCAAGCCGAGACATGAACCGTAGAAGTCCCTAACAATCTTCCCAATCGTCCGAGGCTTACTCCAAAACCATTGAGGGCCGATTCAATCAAAAAAGGCGTCGTTTCCCTGGGTAATCGCTGCGTTTCGACTATCTAGAAAGCTCCCGACTCGATCCGGTCATACTTCGAGTCTGGCCGCTGATAGAGCAGCTCCGCTGATGGTTTATCAGGCACTATCACTCCACGCACTCTACGTATACTTAACATATAGGTACTACGTTTGAGGTACTGCTTATATGAGTATCTCCTTAACTATATAGGATTCGTATAGTGCTGGCTTTGGGGATTGGCATGGGGAACAGTTGGAGCCGCAAATCGTCACATGTGTTGAGTGTTGTTTCGTATCGTATTCTATTGTGTTGTTAGCTTCAAATCGCTTAACAGACAAGACCAGGCAACACGGCACGACAGGCATGAACATTAGAGCCGAATGACTCTTAATCAGTAGGTTCTCGGTTCGATTCCGAACCGGGTCACCAATTTTAGGCACGAAAAAGCCCCGGTTTTAGAAATCCGGGCTTTTCTTGATAGCCAGGTTGGTTTTGTCCTATCTTCCTTATTAGTTTTTGGTTGGGTATCGCAGTCCCCTATTCATAGGGTGTCGGTTCCTGGAAGGTTAAGAAACAAGTTCTGGCGGACGGCGCAAATGCCAACTAGTTGTTTGCTGGTAAGTATGACCTAGACGTAGAAGTAGCTCTTCCTCCATGGGGCGTCCTGCTACCTGGATTGACAAAGGCAAGTTCTCTGATGTGAAGCCACATGGCAAAGATAAAGCAGGCAAACCCGCTAAATTGAACGCCCCGGTAAAGTTACGTACTCCAGAGATACGACTCTGAGCATCTTCTTGACTAATTATCCCTGCTTTCTCTGGAATCTTAGGAGCTGGACCCGGTGATGTAGGCAGAATTAGTACGTCTACCCCGTGAAGGGCTTGGAGAATGTCATTCCTCACCATAGCGCGAAGTTTTTGTGCCTTTATATATGATTGGGCTGGCGTTAGTATCCCCGTGATTAGGCGAACCCTGGAGTTGTGGTCGTACTCCTGAGCTCTAGTCTTCAATCGTTCGTGGTGTAAGTAGCCACCGTCCATGTCAGTGATGCATTTTGACGCCACGCCAGCACATTCTACGGACGGTATAGACACTTCCTTGACAATCGCGCCCGATGATCTCAATTGGTCAATAGCTGCGTTCAAAGCTTCAAGGGTTTCTGGTTCTAATCCACCCAGAGCAACTTTTTCGCGCAGGATGCCTATTCTTAATTTTGAAATACCTCCATATAATCCCTGGCGGTAATCCGGAACAGGAGTCTCCCAAGAATACGGATCTTCGGGATCATGACCGGCGATGGCCTGAAACATAATCGCGCAATCTTCAACGGTTCGAGCTACTGGGCCTACGGTGTCCATTGACCAGCAGACTGGAATTACGCCTCTCCTACTGACCCGGCCCCAAGTGGGACGCAATCCAGCCAAACCACACCAAGCGGCGGGAATTCGAGTGGAGCCTCCTGTATCCTCAGCCAAGGCGGATGCACACAGGAATGCCGATGTAGCAGCAGCAGAGCCGCTACTAGAAATCCCTGGATTCCTATTGAGATCCCAGGGATTTCTAGGTGTACCTCCGGGATGGGAGAAACTTTCCCCGAGAGCGAATTCGCTAAGATTAAGCTTGCCCAAGAGCACTGCTCCGGCATCCTTCAGTTTCGTGACAACAACAGCGTCTTCTTCAGGAATGAATTCCCACAATAGGTTCGACCCTGCGGTGGTTCGCACCCCTTTGGTAAAAAATTGATCCTTAACGGCTACTGGTATTCCGTGGAGTGGACCATGATAATGCCCATCCGCAATCGATTTGTCTGCTTGTCTCGCTGATTGTCGGGCTTCGTCATAAGTAACTGTTATATAAGAATTTAGGACGCCGTCTATTTGGGAAATGCGCTCTAGATAAGCTTCCGTGGCCTCTAGCGATGAAATCTCTTTCGACTTGATCAGTTCACCCAGTTGGGCGATCGAAAGATAAGGGATATCGTGTAGATCCATGATTTATCCATCCTTGAGCAGTAATTATGATTGGTTGTTAGCTGCCTTTTCTATTGCCTAATCTTTTCAGTATTTAGACGAAACGTTTAAAGCACCAGTGGAGTCAGCAAGGGTGACACCATTCAGAGTGGTCCCTTCCAGATTGGCCCCTGTCAGATTGGCCTCTGTCAGGTTAGCCCCACCCACGGTGGCTCCGGTGAGGTTGGCCCCAGACAGATCCGTAGCGACCAGGCTGGACTCGTCCAGGTTGGCGCAGGACAGGTCGGACTGACTCAGGTTTTTCTTGGTCAGGTCGTCATTAGACATGAGCCATCCCCTATAATCCAAAATGATTTAGTATCTGGGATTATAGGGGATGAGCCTCGTCACTGGAGGCCCCAGACAAGCTCAAAGCCTGGAGTTTCGTTAGGGCAGGGAGATTGGATGCAGGAAGAGAGGGACCAGATCTGGCTCAAACCAAACGCTGATTTCGGTGATATTTCATCGATCTGGGGATACGCCCTTACTGTGGATGGATACAGGTACGCAAAAATCAACCTGGGAGTCGAATGTGGTGACCTCGCAAATCAAAAACTAGAGATCTTCGAAAGAAGTGGTATCTGGCAGGGTTCCTTCGAAGAATTGAGATGCTGCCTGTTTTTCGAGCAAAGAAGATGGCGCCACTTTGGAACAGATCCCACAGGCGATCAGTTGATGGGGCTCCAGGCTCTCTTCCTAGCTGTATCTGAGGGCTGGGATATCGAGGCAGGCGGTGCAGGCGGCTGAATCACTGTGTCCTTGGTGGAGACGGAGGAATATCATCCAGGGATGTGACATCTATCGGTTCGGGTAACAACCCGGACGCGATAGCCACCATACGGCTAGTCCGTTCCTCTCCGTATTCCCACGGGTAGAATCGATCCACGCGGCTTGTTTCCGAACTTGGATCCCACCAGACCCAGGCCATTAGAGCCTGACTGAGTGGGTGTGATCGGTCTATCGGCTCTGTCTTGCCAATTTCAAGGTCGAATCGTTCGTTTTGGGAGAACTGAAAGGTGAAGAGGAGGAGAACGAGAGTTTCGAACGTGTTGGAAAGGTTGAAGAACGATTGGAGTTTACATGCCCAATCCGCTTGCCTGTTCGTGAAGCCTTCGAAACCTTTGATGGCGTACCGGTCCATCACCCGGGCTGCTACATGGGCCAAAACAGTCAAGGTCTCGAATCTTTCATGATCGAAATGCCCGTCAGTTTGTTCTGACCGGGGATCCACTACATCGTCTTCTTCTGACCCCAATGGGCGGTAGTTCGGTTTAAATTCCTGCATGATTCAAATGCCAATTATTTTTTTGGAAAGACATCCGGAACCGATAATTGGGTCAGCCTGGCACTTCTCGTGGATCTCTTGGGCCGAACATCCACGGATACGATGCGAGATCTGTTGAACCCGGCCTTTAATTATTGGGTCACAGGCCACGCTTCAACCTCTACAACACATGGCGTTACACCTGAGTATAGTTTATAAGTGATTCGTAATCAGTAGGTTCTCGGTTCGACCCCGAGGCGGGTCACCACGATTTTAGGCACGAAAACCCTTTGGCGAGAAATAAGATGGCTTTCTTTTTGCCGACCAACGGCGATTTGTGGCCAAGATGTGGCCGAAGGTCTTTGGTTTTACACAGAGAAAATCTCTGGCAATTCCGCACGACATGATAGGATCTCAAGTTCACCTGTCATATTGGGGGATCGATTATTTTCCCTACTCTTTGGAGCGATTCGCTGGGAATTTAGATCGGCGGCTATCTTTGAATGCTCCCATCGAAGTTTCGCCAGTATTTGCGATAGGTCGCTTTTACGTTCGGACCACTGACAGATGGCTGCAAGCCATAGATCGAGGTTAAAACATCTATTGCTATCAGTCTCATATCGGGGGCCGTTACTGGATCGCTCATTGACTTTAGGTGAGCCTTCGTGAATGGGATCCTTCACAGGAAGCGACACTCTCCTTACTTCCGTATGTTGTGTTCAGTCAAACTCCGTCTGGCTGGATTTCGGTGCAGCCTGCGCTCTGTAAACATGAAACCGTTGATAATCGAGACGAAACTCCAATGTGTATTAACGGCATCAGATGATACAGGTTTACTGCGTTGAAGAAGAGACTAATCTGTGTATAAGGGATTGATTCTAAGAGTCTCGCCGTGTCACTTTGGTTCTCCCGGCCACAGTTCTTAGCATCGGTTTCTTGGCCATGAGCAACAGCAGCGCCCCCAAGAAATTCATGGCGGCTAAGATCTCAAAAGCCAGGCTGTAGTCGCCTTGAAGGTCGTACATGTATCCGGCGAAGGGAGACGCCCCAAACAACAGGATATTCATCGGTACCGATGAAATGCCTAGAATCTTGCCAAAATTGGCCCGGCCAAAATAATCGCCACGGATGGACGTGACGAGTGGGCTAGTGCCCCCAAAGCCAATGCCGAACAGCACTGCGAACAGATAGACCATCTCGACGTTGGATGGGAAGGCTACGATAACTAGCACAGCTCCGGCTTGAATCGAAGAAAACACGAACATACCCACGTTTTTTGGTATACGCTCACCCACGTAACCCCCAACAACTTGAAACACCATGGAAACAGCTGTGTACACGGTCACCACCCACCCTGCGTCCTGGAGTGAGAATCCCTCGTCGGTTAGAAGTGGGGCGAGGTGGGTCATCATGGAAACAATCACGACAGCGGTCAGGCTATGGCCAAAGGAAATGTACCAGAAAGCCTTGGTCCGTATAGCTTGTGCGAGGGTGAAATCACCAGTTGGATTCCGTTGTTGACTGGTTGGCTCGGTTTCATCGGCGACGATGAGTGTCGAATCTGGTGTGTCACCGTCTGGGTGTAGGCCGTAATCTTCTGGTCGGTTGCGAATGAGCCGGGAGATTGGAAATGCGATCACCAGAAAAAATATCCCCAAGATTGACGCGGTTAATGCCCACCCCAAATGCCCGTAATTAGGATCGATAGCCCACGCTAATAAAGGAATCAGTAGAAGTCCGCCGAGGCGACTGCCGGAGTTAGACCAACCCATTGCCGAGGACCGGCGCCGAACAAACCAGTTGTTCAACAAGGTGGTGATGGGCAACCAGCCGCTTAGGCCTTGGCCCAGGGACATAATCAAGAACGCTACGTAGAATACCCAAAGATGGTTTACCTGACCAAAAAGCAAGAAGCCAGCCCCCATGATCAACAGCCCGATAAACACGAGACGGCGTGTTCCAACCCGGTCGGTCAGATATCCTTCAGCAGGGCCGAGCAAACCACTTTCTACACGGGTAAAAGCAAAGGCCAGTGACAGCTGAGTACGGTTCCAGCCAAACTGGGTTTCCAACGCCACAAACCATAGCCCCATCGCGTGAAAGAGCGGTACGCTGGAGGTTCGGATAAAGCCACTGATGCCTACCAGCCACCAGCCGTAAAATACTCCTCGTGCGCGATTGGAAAGATGCGTAATGTAAGTCATTGCATGCTAGGCGTCATGGCGAAGGACACCATGGCATCTATCAATTCCTTGCCGCCATCAGTGGTCTCAAGCACATAACCAGAGAGGTCACGGGTGTGTTTTGGTCTGCGGCTCTCAATCGATCCGTAGTGGTTCTACAGACAAGTTCGTTTGTTTGAATTTTAACTTCTTGTACCACCGAATCACCTGGAAAGCCAGCCAGGTCTTTAGTGCCTTTCAAGAGAGCAAAGGGGCTCTATCTAATTGGATAGATGAACAAGCTGGGCGAGAACAAGCGATAGAACGCGTGCCAGGGATGGTCAAGACATTCTTAGAAGATTTCCGGAATATGGAACCCAGGGTGCAGAAGGCCCATCTGCAGACCATACTCAAGGCAGCCTACGTAAGTAGGGTCAAATTCGACCTGGAGTTCAGGGTTTAGATGAGCTCGATGCAGCAAATGATCAGCCTTCGGCCACAGGTCACTCCTTACTCACCCTCAGGTGGAAACTTTCTCGAATGCCAGGTAACGGTCTGTGAAGCGGTCTATCCATGGATCATCAGTACACCGTTTGATGGCATCAACTATCGACTCGATCGTCCAGGACGCGAAAGTATCAGCGTTGGTGAGGCACCTCTCGTAGTCGGCGACAGCGTCCGAGCAGTGAGTGTTCTTCTCGGGATAAAGGAATACGAAGAAACCTTCTTCAAACCCATCGGCTATCCGGTGTATCCCAGCTAAAAGGTGGTCCCGCCATATCTGTTGAAGTGGTTGAGCCTTGAGGCTTTTGCGAATGAACTCTCTGAAACAGCCCATCTGGTCGGCTATCTGATCGTACCTATCCTTGTGAGGTGACGCGGCACCTATCAGGTTCTCATGATATTTGACTTCGATCCCGATGAAGCCTTTCTTATTGTCAGCAGATGAGAAAGATACGTAGACATCGAACGCCGACCTATCCCCCGTCAGGCGCGGGTCTCCTCTCCCGGGTGACCACTCGAAGTCTATGTGCGTGACCGAACCCACAAGGCCGTTGGTAAGGTTCTTCATGACCTCTGTAGCCAACGGTAGGTTCCTTTGCAATTCGGCGAACAGATTGAAACAAAGTGGTTGGCTAGAGAGCAGGTCGTTGAATATCCGTGGTTTGCCGTACAACTTGCCTTTGCTCTTCACGGGATCCATCACCTCATCACGTACGACACATTTGATGGTGTCGCTGAGGTAATTGGCGCGTTCCTCTTGCGCCCAGGGCATGACCAATCTGGACCCTAAAAGCCTTGAGCCGTTTTTGGTCTTGAGTTCACCGATCTCATAACCTTGTTTGGCCCGCCACATCGATTGCAGGATGCGAGCGGAGCGCTGGAAATCGCTCTTATCGACAGCCTCTAGAGCGGAATATTTCTTGGCCAGGTCCCTTAGCGTCATCGATTACACCGGTCCGATCGGACTATAGAGTTAACTGATGATACTTCAATCTGGAGGATGAAACCGCCCGAATCCTATTTCCTGAACTGATGACGCAAACCGTAAATAAATTGACGAATAGTGTAATTACCTATATAATCACTGCACTGTATTCGCAATAAATTTAGAGGAGCTTCAAAGCACCGCTAAGCAACAAGGTTCAAGGACACCATCAAGATGTGCACGAGGGACCTGGCCTTACGACTGCACAGCCAACCTTTCTCTTAAAAGGTGGCTCCATCCCGGAGACGGGGCAGATGGGCGTTGTAGATCAACGAAAAGGGAGCCGAGCTTTTTAAAAGCCCCGCTCTTGAGCGGGGCTTTTCTTTTTGTCGGACCGATCACATAAAAAGTGTCCGGTAGAGAGACGATGTGACTCCGATGTTAGGGACTCTGGAGGAAGGACAAGATGCATAGAACTGAAAAGAGGGCATTGAAGAGATTCAAAGCCCGATATGGCCACTCTGGACCCGGGTCTTCTCATACCAGGGAAGCTGCCGAATCGGAAGTGCGAAAACACATCCAGAAGGCCAGGTCCAAACAAGGAGTGAGATAGATGGAATACAAGTGCGAAACCGACCGGGACGCTCAAGATGCTGGAGACGTATACGCGATCCAGTTCACCGACGATGCTCGGTACGTTGATTTTCGAGGTAACGATTTCGATGGAGTAGCCATAACAATGGCGGACCAGGGCGGTAACACCCTCGGTACTGCAGTCGTCCAGGTCAAAGACATTTTGGCCATGGCCAGAGAGCTGGAGGGGTATCGAGACGGTGAAGGCCGATTACAGAACACCAAAACAAGCAAGAAGGGGTTACCCATCGGGTTCCCAGGAGTATTTCGCCAAACTCATCAGAACCAAGTCGGAGCCGGAGAAGCACAGCACACCGATCTGCTACAAACATGTAGAAGGTCTGGTTCAATCAGTCAGCCGGCGTGAAATGACTGAGTTGGTCTCGGTTCTGGTCAAGCCTGGTAGAGCTGATCCGGACTGCCTTAGTACCAACATGTTTAGTTGCTTCTTGTGTCAAAGGGAAGGTTTGTGACTGAGATGCAAGTCTCTGGTTGGGTATCTATAAGCCAGATTAGCGATTTAGAGACCTTGGGTTGTTCAATCGGGAAGTCAGTTGATGACTAATACTAATAAAAGGATAAACATATGGGATTATTGATATTTAGATGCGGGGCTTGCGGGGAATCGGCCAAGACCATTGACCGGCCTCAGTACAGAGGAGACCAGGAGGTGATGACCCCTCTCAGGTGCAAAGATTGCAAAGCCGGGAAGGCAAAACCCACAGCAGCACGGCCTTCATAGCCAGCGGGTTAGATGATGGTAGTGACGTTGGTAGGTGCATTTGGTAAGTCTTTTGGGATCATCCACAACGGGGCTGCCGGCTTCTCACACGTAGTGTGTCTCACCAAAGGCACCCGGTTTCTTGCCTTCTAGTTTCTTGCTCCAGGTTTACCAAGAGATCTCGGTATTGGCCGTCTCTAGTCCATGCTGTGGCCAGGCCCTCTTGAATCAGTGTGGCGTCGATGCTCTCCCCGCTCCGGGTATGGAGATAGAACAACAATCTTCCGTACCTATCTTCTGACCGAGGGCCAGGTTCAATCCGGACCAAATCACCGGACAGCTGCCGAGTGCGTTCAGTAGCCTCTTCATAACACCGGTCTCCCCGCTCCGGGGTATCTACACCGAACAAGCGGACGCGATGCTTAGTGCCGGCGATCAAGAGGTCTAGAGTATCACCGTCGATAACCTGAACAACCTGAGCTTCTTTTATTGCTCTTGTGTCTAGGACGCCAGAACCAGTGTTTGAGGCTGTACAAGCGATAGACAGGCTTACAATGAGGGTGGCTAATAAGTGGAATATCAAATCGTTCACCGATTCGGGTTGGGCGCTCGCTAGTGATCCGTGGGAAGACCTAGACCATTGGTTACCGCCTCGCCGGAAGTCGCTGAGCGGTCCTAGAGAAGGAAAGGTGATAGACCAAATATACAGTTTCACCAGGGAGAACGGTAAGGGCCGGTACGAAGTTGCTATGCAACAGACTGTTGACGATTAGCAGGTACCGTAGGCGAGATATTAGCCCTTCCCCACTTCAAAATGAATCCAATACGATGCAAGCTCTTCGCTGCCGGTCAACGCCGGTATTCCAGGTGGGGCAACATAGCCTTACGACACAGATCGAGTTCATTCCGGAACCGTAGGTAAAGTTCCCGATCTCGAATGGGTAGTCTCTGGAAGTCCTCCTCGATATTTGTGGTACCAGTTCTACGTGCGGCTCTCCCGGTGAGACCAAGCCAGTCCCCCATCCGGTCCACCGTTTCCCGTACGGGCGGGCCGGTATGCAGGATGGTCGTACGGTGCAGAAGGTGGCCCAGTCCGTTCTGCCCATGGCCAAGGTCGGCCCAGTGTTTCTGGAATAGAATCATGGGTGCGGAAGTTGGCCGACCACCACAGTACCTCCATATTCATCAGAAGGTGCGAACAATCGGCCTCTCTAGCGTGAACCGAAGCGGAGTAATTGCGTACACGTCGTCACCATGAGCGCACGAGTTCTTACAACATGATGGCGCAGCGGATTCCGGCCTTCGCCGGAATGACGGTTGGGGTGTGGCATTTCGTTTCCCGCTCATCCTGAGCTTGTCAAAGGAATCGCATCAGCAAAGTTTTGTTGGTTAGGTTGCTATGGTTGTTTGAACGACTCCTGGTAGTTTGGGTTTTCTAGCCACCAGGAACAGCACTGCTCCAATCATGTTGAGTCCGGCCAACACTAAGAAGGCCATGTCATAATCCCCCAACTCGTCTCGCATGAACCCGGCCATGGGCGCGGCAATCAACAGCAGGATATTCATAGGCACGGTGGATATGCCCAGTATTTTTCCGAACGACGCCCTTCCGAAGTAATCACCTCTAATCGCCGTGGTCAATGGGGTGCGGCCGCCAAACCCGATACCAAACAGCACCGCAAAGGCGTAGAAGTAGATTAGGTCCGATCCGAGGGTCAAGAACACCACACCGATGCCCTGAATCGCGGTGAAAATGAAAAGGGCAACATTCTTGGGAATCTGGTCGCCAAGCCAACCGCCAAAAACCTGGAACACAATGGAAACAGCGGTCTGGACCATGATTATCCAGGCCGCAGTCTGCACACCGTAGTTGAAATCGCTCAGCAGCAATCCCAAGTGCGACATTATGGCCAGCACGACCATGGAGCCAAAACCGTGACCAAATGATATGCACCAAAACGCCTGGGTGCGTAGGGCCTGGCCGATAGTCAGCTCTAATTCCTGGATTGAGCTGTCCGTATCTAAGTCTGCAACGGCATTCGGTACTTCACCATCAGGGAATGCACCTAATTCTTCGGGTTTGTTCCGGATAATCTTGGGCAAGACAATGGCCGAGACCAGGGCAACAACCGCAAAGATCTCTGCCGTATGCCGCCAGCCCAGCCGGTCAGCCTCGGGGTTAATCAGCCAGGCAATCACAGGCATCAACACCAACCCGCCAATCCCCATACCGACCATCGCCAGCCCCATGGCCATTCCCCGGTGGCGCACAAACCAATGGTTAAGTAGCGTCATCACCGTGAGCCAACCAGCTTGGCCCTGCCCCACAGACATGATGAAATAGGCCAGATAGAACATCCACAGGCTCTGTACCTGGCTGAATAAGAAGAACCCTACTGTGAGGATCATCAGACCGGTGAACACCATAAACCGCGTACCCATCCGGTCGACCAGGTATCCCGCAATGGGTCCGGTGAGGCTGCCTTCTACCCGCGTAAAACTCAGGGCCAGACCCAACTGAGTCCTACTCCAGCCGAACTGGGACTCCAAAGCCACCGCCCAGAGTGCCGAGGCCTGAAATATCGGCACGGCGGTGATGACCATGATGAAGCCACTGACGGCAACCATCCACCAGCCGTAGAAGACTCCCCTCGATTTACCAGTGGGGGATTCCTGCCAGGGGTTCCCCATGTTCAAAAGACTAAACAAGTAACTCCAACCCGGCGATGTTCGGTTTTTTATTATAACCAGCCCGGCTCTAGACCAATCAGCCGAAACTCGACGCCAAGAACATCAGTCTCCACTATGACAATGATCCATTAGACGCTAGAATGGGTGCTCTTGCCGTCCTATGACTAAGATATCGATACGAACGAACCTGGGGAGCAACCATGGATTACGGACTCTTTCTGATGCCATCCCATCCGCCGGAACGGGAACTTTTCCAAGCCCACCAGTGGGATCTGGACGCCCTTGTTCTTGCCGATAAGTTGGGTTTCTCAGAGGCTTGGATCGGGGAACACTATACATCGCCTTGGGAGCCGGTCCCTTCGCCAGACTTGATGATTGCCCAAGCTCTGATGTTGACCAAGAATATTCACCTGGGAACGGGCGTCCACCTGCTGCCCTACCACCACCCCGCCGAGTTAGCCTGCCGCGTTGCCTACCTGGACCACATGGCCCAGGGCAGGTTCATGTTTGGCATTGGGTCGGGTGGCCTGCCCACCGACTATACCATGTTCGATGTTGACGGCCTGAACGGTCAGCACCGTGAGATGACCCGCGAAGCCATTGACATAATCCTCAAGCTTTGGGCGGAAGACGAGCCCTTTGAATACAAGGGGGAGTTCTGGAACGTCAACCTACCGGAGCCCCAATACGGCACGTTGAAGCACCACATAAAACCGTTCCAAAAGCCCCATCCGCCGATTGGTGTTGCCTCGGTCAGCTTTGCATCTGAGACTCTCAAAATTGCAGGGGAACGTGGTTTCATCCCCATGAGCCTGGCCTTCAACCAAGATTACGTGATCAGCCATTGGGAGGCTGTCGAGGAAGGCGCAAAACGGAGTGGCAAGACTCCCAGCAGGAAGGACTGGCGGATTACCCGAGACGTTTGGGTGGCGGACTCAGATGACGAAGCCTACGACAAAGCAGTTAACGGCATGTTGGGTCGAGTCTGGGGCGATTACCTGCTGCCTTTGTTTGCTCAGTTTGACCTGCTCCACGTAATTAAACACGACTCCAGTCTGCCGGATTCTGTTGTGACGCCCGAGTATATGGCCGAGAATGTTTGGCTGATCGGATCGCCAGATACGGTCGAGAAAAAGATACTCAACCTGTACGAGATGTGCGGTGGTTTTGGCACTCTGCTCTCCCTGGTCTATGACAACATGGACAATCAACAGGGCTGGGAAAAGTCAATGAAGCTGCTGGCAGAGGAAGTGATGCCCCGGTTCGAGGGTATGAACCCGGACTAACATATCTCAAAACTAATCGGCAACCAATAAAAAAGGCCGCCCTTCCATAGTAGGGCGGCCTTTTTATTGGTTGCGGAAATTCTGAGGACTAGGCTTTTTTCTGCCTTAGGGGAGCGCTCACTTCGTGGAGGAACGTGATTATCTCCACATGGGACTGCCAAACCCCGGTCTCGTAGTAAGGTATTCCCTTTTCCTTGCAGAATGACCGCACTATGGGCTGGGCCTTTTTGAGGTTATTGCGGGGCATGTTGGGAAATAGGTGGTGCTCGATCTGGTAATTCAGCCCGCCGTACCAGAAGTCTGCTATTGGGCTTCCCTGGACATTGCGTGCGGTGAGAACCTGCTGGTGCAGGAAATCCATATCCGTATCGTTCTCCAGGATTGGCATCCCCTTGTGGTTGGGGGCAAAGACTGAGCCCATGTAAATTCCGCCCAAAGCCCGGTGCACAGCAATGAATGCTGCGCCGTACCAGGGACCAAGAAAGAAGAATATCACCGCTAAGTAGGCAACCAACCCAGAGACCACCAGGATGGGTTCGGTGATTGGATAGCGCATGCGTTCTTTACGTATCTGGTAGACAATTCCACCAAACAGCAAGCTGATGGCAGTCAACATCAACAATGGGTAGAACAATACTGCCTGATGCTTAACGGTGATGCGGCCAATACCCTTCATGGTCATGGCCTGTTCTTGGGTGAATGCGAAGAGGGAGACCTCTATATCGCCGTCAATCTCCAACTGGTTGGGCGCCCGGTGGTGGGCGTTGTGCTTGTCTTGCCACCAGCTGGGCGTCATGCCCGTTAGGAATCCTACGCCCAGTAGAACCCAGTCATTGTGTCTGACTTTCTTGAACATCTGGCGGTGGCCGGAGTCATGCCCCAGAAACCCTAGATTGGTGAATGTCAGCCCCAAGAATGCGGCATTAATCAACTGTATCCACAGTGTCCCGCTGAAGATGACCATTACTGCCACGCTGGTTGCAACCATGGCCACCACGCTGGGAATCTTCCAAGCGTAGTAACCGTACTGCCGATCCAGCAGTCCTGCTTTGGTGACCCTTCTTTTAAGTTCTAGATATTCCCTGTCTCGTTCTCGTCTGGTAATTGGTTCAGCGGAAAGTTCTTCGTCACTGACGTTGCCAGTGACGCCAACCGCAGACCCAATGATATTTTTTGTACTGATATTATTTACTCCCGTGGCCCTGGGACTTACGTAACCGTAAGCAGGCACCGGTAGTTCGCATTATACGCAAGAATATTTCCACCGGATGTTGTTCCAAAGTATACCGGTTTGGGCTCAAAGCCACCACCGAATACGCCAACGGTTTAATCGGAATCCGATTCACTCGCAAGGTTTCAGCGTTGGCAGCCAGAATGGCTACGCTTTGGTTACTTCCTCCCGGATGCTGGCCGCTGTGGCTTTTAGGGCGTTCAACACAATGGTCGGTGGGGCCGGGGCCACGGAGCAGTAATTTACTCCCATGTTAATCAGGTCTTGGGGCGTGAACCGACAGGCAGCGTGGTTCACCGGGATGTAGACCTTGGCGTTGCCAACCGCATTGACCTTGGCGGCAAGCTCTACAAACGTCTCTCGGAGTTTGGGATCGGCCGGGTCGGTCATCCCGAGGGCGGTGCTGATATCGGTGGGGCCAAGGGCGATGATGTCGACGCCCGGTACGGCAGCGATCTCGGCGATCTCGTCCAGGCCACGTTCGTCTTCGGTCATGACGATCAGAAGAATCTCTTCATTGGAGGTCTTCATGTGTTCCAACCACGGGACGGATCCGTAACCGGCGGCCCGAGTGCTGCCAGCCCCGCCGCGTTCTCCCAGCGGGGGATACCTGACTGCCTCAACAGCTCTCTTTGCTCCCTCAACTCCGGCGATGTGGGGTATTTGGATTCCCTGGGCTCCCATGTCCAATAGCCGCAGGATGGTCTTGGGGTTGTCGTCGGGCACGCGGACCACCGGTGTGATGTCACACAGGTCGGCGACACGAATCATCTCGCCCACGGTCTGCATGTCAAAGATGGAGTGTTCCATATCAATGAACGCGCCGTCGAACCCGGCTTTGGCAATTATCTCAACGACTGCAGGGTCGGCGAATCCTATGTGGCTCACCAGGGCCAAACCGCCCTCGCGCATCACTTTTTTAATCCGGTTTTGTTTCATGATTTACTCCGTGTTTGATACTCAGTCTTGCTAGCAATCGCCCGGCCTACGGGCAAAGCAGGACGTCTGTTTAGCGGCATTGTCTATTTGAAGCCCAAGAGAGTGTAAACACGGCCAGTATGGGTGTCAATCAGAGAGCTGACGGGGCGTATCCACCGGGTGTTAGGCTGCGGGTTTCTGGACCAACTCAATAGCGTCGCCCACCGAGACAATACCGGTAGACTCAACGGATCCGTAGACGCCAAAATACGGGGCGCGTGTGTTTGGGCGGTAGCTTTGGAGCAACTTGGGGACGTTGAAGTCTCGCTCCCCGGTGTCGGGGTCAAGGGTGGTGATGGCGCATCTGGGGTCGGGAGCAACCAATCTCACGCGGAGGTCGGGGCCAATCTGCACTACTCCACCCAGCCAAGAGTCTTCTTCATGGGGGGAACAGCCGTCCAGCAAAAAGTTGGGGCGGAAGCGCCGACCTTCAAACCTTGGCGCTTCACCCAGCGCATCGGCCACGTTTTCAGTCAGAAAAATGCCCAGTTTGTCGATGGACGCCTGGGAAAGGAGCGACACCGGGTATTCGTCATAGCTATCGCCTGGGTTGTCAGTCTTGACCAGGCGCACCGGCGAGCCGCAGAACTCGGAAAGGGCTTCGTTCCAGTCGCCGGTGACTTCTTTCCCGGGTACCTCTCGCCCCCAGATAGCGGTGCTAACCGGACTTCCCAGTTCTGTGGAGCCCACCAAACGTGACTCGCCCGGAAACTCGAGTGTTAGTTCTTCTGACTCTGCGGAGAAACCGGCTTGAACCAAGGCCAGGCGCCCCACCTGTCGTTGGGTCAACAACCGACCGTCTGCGTCGATTAGATGAAAGCGTCGGTCTTCCACGATGCCGGAGTGGCCAACCGTTACGGATTCCGGCTGTAGCAGGGCGAGAGATTTAACTGGTGAGGTGAAGATTGCCGCAACAGTTCGCAATGGTCACTCCATTAATAGTCGCCAGAAGAATCGATGAAAGCTCCCCGGGAATTAGCTGGGGCGGGTGCCGAGTACTATCTGAAGATCCTCTGATGTACCGTCCTGGTGAATCACTTCCAGCATGATCTCATCGCCGGGCCGGGTGTTGTTGGTCAGGTAGACGATGAGGTCGGTCATGTCTCTTACCTTGGAACCATCGATGCCGGTGATGGTGTCGCCACCCAGGGCGTATTGTATACCGTTGACCACTTCGATCCGGTCGCTGCCAGTCAGGCCACCGTCAGCTGCGGGGCCGTCCTCTCTCACAGTGATAACCAGGGCTCCTTCAATGCCTTCGGGCAAGTCCATCAACTGGACCACATCCGGTCTCACTGGCCCTCCGGAGATACCCAGCCAGGAATACTCGTACTTGCCGTCTTCAATCAACGCAGGCACCACCATCTTGGCGATGTTTATTGGAACGGCCAGGCCAACGCCGGCGTTGCTACCTGATCGGCTAATTATCTGGGTATTGATGCCCATCACCCGGCCATGGCGGTCCAGCAGCGGGCCACCGGAGTTGCCGGGGTTGATTGGGGCGTCGGTCTGAATAACCTCGGGAACCGTGAACTGGCTGAAGCCGCTGCGGATGGTCCGACCCACGGCGCTGACGATGCCGCTCGTCATGGTGAATTCCTGTCCGAAGGGCGCACCAATTGCGATTGCCAGCTGGCCTACAAGCACTTCACTGCTATCGCCAAGGTCGATTGGATTCAATCCATCGATGGGTTCCAGCAGTTCCAGTACAGCAAGGTCTGAATCGGTGTCCCCGCCCAACACTTTGGCCAACACTTGGGTGCGGTCGGAAAAGATTACAGTTACGACTTCTGCACCGTCAATAACGTGTTGGTTGGTAACGATTCGTCCTTTGTCGTCCCACACAAAGCCAGAGCCTTCGCCGCGCTCCAAGAAGTCTTCCGGAACACCGGGCACGTTGGGGAATGCTCCGGTACCATCGTTGCCGCCCGAGCCCTGGATAACCTGGATATTGACCACCGAAGGCACGGCCTTCTGGTAGATCTGGATCATGACCGATTCTTGGGCTGCAACCAGGTTCATGGCAATATCTAGTACGTCAACATCCGATTCGTCAGCATCCGGCTCGTCAACCTGGGTTATCTCTGCGATTGGGCTAGACGTTTCGCTGCTTTCGGTCGCGGGCGCGGACTCGCTGGTGCACGCCGCGATGACAAATAGCATCAGTGCGAGCGCCGCAGGGATCAACCAGCGTTTTAGTTTGTTATTTCGAGACATCATTCCAGTTTTGCCCGTGCCAGTTTTGCCCGTGTTCAATCCATTCATTGTTATTCAGACCCCCAGTCCAGAGGCGGCGGTTCGCCACTATCCACTATACGTAAATTACGTTAATGAATCACGCCTCGGATTCAAGGGCTCGCCTTATTTGAGAACTAGCCGGTGCGCTTCTTGCCGGTTTTCTCCTCAAATAATTTCCAGGTGGCATCGTTGAACGGGTAGTATTTGCCGGGTGAACATTGCTCAATCCCAAGTTGGGCTTTGATTACCTCTTCAACTTCCTCTCGTTCGTGGGCGATACGGATCACCTCGTCCACCGCTGAAGCCGCCACCACTACCACGCCGTCGTCGTCACCGACCACAACGTCTCCGGGCCGCACCAGGACACCACCGCACTGAATGGCGTCATTCACCTGCCAAGGCCAAAACTCCGCCGGACCCTGCTTTGCGGTGGTATTGGCCGCGTAAACCGGGAACCCGTAACTCTTGAGGGTGTTGCTGTCCCTAGCTGCGCCGTCTGTGACCAGGCCGCCAGCCTTTAATTGCATCATGCGTAGGAATTTGATGTCGCCACCAATGGAACTATATTCCCAGCCCATGGCATCAATGACTAAGATTTCTTCCGGGCCGACCAGTTCAATGGCCACGTACTCGGCAGAATCAGCGCCCTTGGGCTTGTCTGCGACCAGGTCAGGCCGGTGGGGAACGAACCGTAGGGTAACGGCGCGACCAGCCATGTGCTGCCCCGGTTGGAGCGGTTTGGCGCCGTGAATGAAACTCATGGGCCAGCCCATAACCCAGAGGCCGTCGATCAGGGTTTGGGTTGGGATAGTTTTTAGGATCTCTAGTGTTTCGCTAGAGATTGGATTGGCGTCGGGCATGTTGGCACCCCTCTTTAGTTACAGAGAATCCAGCTATGTTTCCCCCGGCCCAGCAGGCCGGTTAATCAACAATCATTTGGTCCAGGTGGTACTCCGTATCACCCAGGTTGGCCTCGGCGATTTTGGCCCTGTCGGAGTACAGATGCATATCGTGTTCCACGGTGAAAGAGATTCCGGCAAAGATGGAATGTCCGGTTTCAGTGGCCAGCCGACTCAGTGTACCGGACTGTGCTTTCGCCATGGCTATCTCATCACTGGCAGGCAGGTTTTGATCCAGTCGCCAGGCTGCTTGGTAGGTCAGCAGCCGTCCGCTGTCCACCGCAACTTTCAGGTTGGCACACCGGTGTTGAACGGCCTGGAATGTACCGATTGGCTGGCCAAATTGCTGCCGCATGCCAGCGTACTCCACCACCATATCCAACACTTTCTCAGCCCGACCCAGGGTCTCAGCACACTGGATTACCGTCGCCCGCTGAGTCGCCAGTTCCAAGGCCACGCGGCCTTCCGCAATCTCACCCAGCACTGCATCATCGGGTAGTGACACGTCGTCAAACTCGACCAGGAACTGGGGGTAGTTGGCGATAGATTCCATGGCGGTCTTGATCACGCCGTCCGCCTGGCCGTCGACCAGAACCAGGGTCGTATCGGGCCAGGCTCCTATTGCAGGTCGGGTGGCGCAGATGATCTGGTTGGCCGACCCTGCGTAACGGACAAACGAACTGTCGCCGCTGAGGACTAAGTTGCCGCTTTGGGATGAAGTTTCCAACCGTTCCCCGCGGGCCAACGTCAGAATGATCTCGCCCCTGATCATACCGGGAAGTAGGGTTTCTTTTTGTTGGTCGGTCCCGCCATGCAGCACGATCTGGGCCGCCAATACTGAAGAAGAGAGTAACGGGCCTGGAACCAACGCCCGGCCAACCTCCTCAAATAGCACCGTTTGGTCAGTGAGTAAGGATTCTTCGCCTCCGTATTTTTTTGGCAGACATATACCCATCCAGCCTAGGTCGGCCATCTTTCGCCACAGGTCTGGAGCATGGCCGACCCCGGATTCCTCGGCTTCTCTCACTACCGATGTAGGGCATTCAATAGCCAAGAACTCTCGAGCAGTATTGCGCAGTAATTGTTGTTCTGATGTCAGGCTAAAGTTCATATCAAGTTTATTAGCGTGGCATACCAAGGCCGCGCTGGGCGATGATATTTCGGTGAATCTCAGTTGTCCCTGCTCCGTGCAGGTGCATAGCTTCGCGGTGGATTCCTTCAATGTTACCCAGCAGCGGGGCCTGGCCTGAACCGTTCCGAAGGGTAGCGTAGGGGCCGAGCACCTCCATAGCCATCTCGGCAAAACGGAGTCGTTCATCAGTGCCGTACAGAAAAGCTATCGATGCTTCGGCATTTGGCGTCGACCCGGTACTCTGCAACCAGGCCACACGCCAGCAGAGCAGCTTCCAGGTCTCCATACCCAACCGGCGGTCGGCCAGTTGGTGGCGCACCAAAGGATGTTCTGCCAAAGGTTGCCCGCCATCGGGCGCGGAGTCGTTACAGAAGTCGGTAATGTCATCAAAAACGCGGCGCACTGAACCGTACCGTCCCAACCCGGACCTTTCATAGTCCAGCGTGGTCATGGCTTGGTACCAGCCCCTATTTTCTTCTCCGATGAGACTAGACCACGGCAAACAGACATTGTCGAAATCGACCTGGGCTGCCATCTCTCCGTTGATATAGGGCAGCGGCTGCAGACTGATTCCGGAGGTTTTCATATCTACGATGAACAGGCTGATACCACGGTGTTTCTCGGCTTGTGGGTCAGTGCGGGCCAGCAGGTAGATGTAATCAGCCTGAAAGGCGTAACTGGTGAACATCTTGGCACCGTTCAGCACATAGCCATCGCCGTCACGCTCTGCCCTAAGCTCTAGGGAAGCCAGGTCAGACCCCACATTGGGTTCGCTAAACCCCTGGCAGTATTCCACTTCGCCTTTGGCTATAGGGCTCAGGTAGAGGTCTTTCTGATCTTTGGTGCCAAAGGCCATGATGGCCGGAGCTACTATCCCAAGCCCAATGAACCCCGCCTTGGGAACTCGTCCGTAGCCCAGTTCCTCTGCTAAGATTCCTCGCTCGATTGCCCCTTTGCCACCGCCGCCGTATTTTTCTGGCAGTCCAATGGCCAGCCAGTTACGCGCGGCCAATTGGCGGTTGATCTCCCGGCCAAACTGGTACTGTTCCTCAGACCATTGGCCAAAGACCTCCTGCTTTTCCAAGGGTACTTCTGCCCTTAGGAACTCGCGGAGTTCGTCTTTGAATTGGGATTGTTCGGGAGTGAAATCGAAGTCCATGGTGCTATTGGGCGGGGGCGCAGGCGCGGATTATTTCCAGTGCCTGCTCTTTTGCGCCGTCGCCGATGAACCGGGGCGACACTATGGGCAGGGTGATGCCAGCTTTGCGATAATCGGCCAGCTTTTCTTGGACCTCGTCGGCAGTACCAACCAGCCCAATCTTGTCTATCAGCGCTCCGGGTACCAGGTTTAGCGACTCCTGGATGTTTCCGGCCTGCCAGGCCACCCGTACTTTCTCGATCTCGTCCGGGAACCCGGCGTCCACCATGAGTTTGCGGTAGCGGGGGAAACGACCCGCGTAGGACGCAATTGGCTGGCGCATCAGGTCTCTGGCCGCCTCCCGGTTATCGGAGACAGCACAAGGCAAGAGACTCGCTACTTCAACCTCACCAGGAGCACGACCGGCGTTACGGGCGCCGATGCCCACGTGCCAGGCCGCCGATTCCGCGTGGTCCAAGGTGCACCAGGTGAGGATGGCTCCCTGGCTGATCTCGCCGCAGATTTCCAGCATCTTAGGGAAGACGGCCGCCACGTAGATCGGTATCTCTTTACGGAGGGGTTCAAACCACAGATCAAAGCGGTCAATGTCATAAATCTCGCCGTGGTAGTTCACATCCGAGTCCTTCAAGATGCCCCGCACAATGTCCACACATTCGCGCAGCCGCTGCACCGGTTTTGTGAATTCCAGGCCATGTTCAGGTTCAACCTGCACTTTGTGGCTGGTGCCCATGCCAAGGATGAACCGACCGTTGGAGAAATAGTCGACTGAAGCGGCAGCCATGGCAATCGTGGGAGCGGTACGAACGAAGACGCTGGTGATGCTGGTGCCAAGTTTGATTTTTTCCGTAGCCAACGCACAGGCTGTAAGAACGGAGAATTGGTCGCCGCCGTGTCCTTCAGCAACCCATGCAGATTCATAGCCAAGTTCCTCAGCCACTTTCACGCATTCCACTATGTCCTGGGGTGACATTCCCCCGGAGAAACCCACTCCAACGCGCTCCATCTGCTGTCCTCCCCAATATCTAATGGATTATTACCATTCCAATTGCTTGGCTTCTGGGCTGCCTAAGGGTCTATGATATGCCATGCCGTCAACGGACTGAAGCCCAATGGAGTCTGGAATCACGGCTTTTCATAGAAAATCACCTATCGGAGAACTCACAAACTGCTTTGACACCCCAGTCTCCGATCACCTATAGCCGGTACCGGTGGACAGTCATCAGTATATGGCTGTTCTCCAGCGTTTCGTCATTCATGGTATTGAACACGCTGGGTATCTTGTTGCCTGCCATCAGCGCCGAGCTTAGCCTCTCGCCGAGCCAGCAAGGTCTGCTGGGCTCAGCCTCCCACTGGGGAAACATTGCCCTCGCCATACCTCTCAGCTGGGCAACTTCTCGGCTATCTCCCAAACTCTTAACTGCCGCCACGATTACGCTGGCGACATTTTGTTTGTTCCTACAGGCCTGGGCCCCGGTGTTTTTCGTTTTGTTGATCGGGAGGCTGCTTTTTGGCGTCGCCAATATCGCCCAACAACCGGCCCGCGCATTGTTGACACGGCAATGGTTCCCACCCAAGGAAGTGATCTTTGTGAACGGGCTGTCCAACGTGTTTTTTGGCTTAGTGGTTGGCGGTGGGCTAGTGTTGGCGCCGGTGATACTCAGCATGGTCGGCGGCGACTGGCGAACCACGCTGCAAATATTTGGGTTCTATTTCGCCGGGATAACCATTCTGTGGCTGATCCTGGGTAAGACCCGGACCAACGAAGCAGACCAGGGAGTGGTTGCCCCCCAGGGATGGGCCGTTATCAAAGGCGCACTGGGCCACCGTGACCTCTGGATCGGCGGAATGGGATTTGCCGGGGCAACGGCGGCGTTTGGCGCGTTCTTGGCGTTCTACCCCACGTTGATGCTAGAGGAATACGACATTTCTCTTCAGATTTCCGGCGGCATTCTGGCGCTGGGGGTAATAGTAGGCGGGATTGGCGGTCTGGCGATTGCCTGGGCCGCATCCACCACCGGGCGAGAGGGGAACTTCCTTCAGGCTTTAGGAATTCTGATGATTGTCACCAACATTGGGATGATAATAACGGCGTCGCTACCGTTTCTGTTTGTGGTGTCTTTCCTCAACGGCGTGGCCTGGGCCTTCTTCCCAATCCTGGTTACGGTGCCGTTTCACCTACCCGGAATCCGGCCCAGAGAACTGGCCGTGGCCTTTTCCTTCACCATGATGAGTACGTCGGTGGGAACATCATTGGGGCCGCTGTTCACCGGGTTCCTTCAGGAGGGGTTCGACAGCCTTAAAGTGGCGTTATTTATCATCAGTTTCACCTCTGTGAGTCTGATAATAGCTGGCAGCACACTCCGTTTTCGTTCCCAACGAACCGACGACTAGCGGTCGCTAATTACCGCTACTCCAGTACGCCGTCTTCTTCCAGCGACTTGTACTCTTCATCGGTCAGGCCAATTAGGTCTTTTAGCACGTGGCTGTTGTGCTCGCCCAACAGTGGTGCCGGAGTATCGAGACTGCCCGGACTCAGAGACAGGACCATCTCACTGGTGTCGGTGGCGTAGGGGCCAATCTCAGGGTGGTCCAGCCATTGGAAGTGGCCTCTGTGCTGCAATTGCGCGTCTTCGAACAGGTCTCGGCAGTCGTTGACCATCCCTGCAGGCACTCCCGCGCTCTGCAGCGTCTCCATCAGCGCCCCCACTTCCCACGAACTGGTCCAGTCTGTCAGCAGGTGGTCCAACTCGTCTTCGTTGGCCTTCCGACTGAGTAGCGTGGCGAAGTCTGGGTTGTAGGGCCACCCCTTGCCGTCCGGAGCGATGGTCCGCTGCAGACCCTCCCAGTGTTGATCGGAGAAGCAGCCGATGGCGAGCCAGCGGTCGTTACCAGAGCAGAGATAAGCGCCGTGGGGGGCCGCGCCTGGATCTCGGTTTCCGGCGCGGGCCTGCTCTCGGTTGTTCACTGCGTAGTCCAGCAGAACCGGGGCCGAGAAGTGGAGCGTGGTCTCCAATTGGGACATATCTATGTGGACGCCCTCTCCCGTGCGGCGGCTGCGGTCCAGCCCGGCCAGAATGGCTGCTACGGCGAACCGAGGGACAATAAAGTCAGTGTACGCGCCGTAAGGGTTTACGGGGTCTCGATCCGGCCAGCCGGTTAGGTTCGTTAGGCCCACCAACGACGACAATACAGGGCCAAATCCTGGCTGCCGTTCCATGGGCCCGCCTCGTCCCATCATTGAGGTGCTGAACATGACCAGCCCAGGGTTAACTTCTTTGAGCTGGTCGAAGCCAAGCTCCCAGCTTTCCATGGTGCCGGGGGTGAAGTTCTCGGTAACCAGATGGGCCCATTTTGCCATCCGCAGCATCAGTTCCCGGGCTCTGGGGTGCCGCATATCAACAGTGATACCCATCTTGTTGGCGTTGTAACTGGCAAAATAGCCGCTGCGGTTAATACCGGAAATGCCATCCCTAAATGGGGCTGCATTCCGCAGAGTCCCAGGTCGCTTGACCGACTCCACCCGCACCACGGTAGCGCCGTACTCACCGAGGTACTTGGTGGTCATGGGTCCAACGGCAACCCAACAGAAGTCCAGTACGTTGACACCGTCCAGGGGTTTTCCAGGTCCTGGGGTTTGGTTGGTTTCTTGCTGAGCCGTCATTAAATAACCCCACTTCGTTTGAGAGTCTCTAGCTCGGAACTTGAGAGGCCCATTTCTTCTTGATAAACCTGGACGTTGTGTTCGCCGATTAGAGGTGGCCTTCGGTAGACACCGGCGATGTCCCGACCATCGCCCGACTTTATGAAAGCGCCTGGATATTGGACGGTTTCGCCCAGTTCTGGGTGTTCAATCTCTCTGAAATAGCCACGGGCCTCTAATTGCGGATGCCCCTGCAGTGCTGAGGGAGTAGCAACCGGGAATAGCAAAATTCGGCGATCAAGACTACCTTGCACCAATTCTGCTCTCGTGTGGCCCTTGAAGAAATCGCCCAAAGGCCCGCCCAATTGGGCCATTAGTTCTGGCGTTATTGCACCGTAGCCCATTTTCTCCCAATCGACGGCATCCAGATCCGCAGTGTCAAACTTGTCCTCTTTCATCCAGTCCAAGAGCGCCCTGGTGCTGTAGGCGACAGTCCCGCCCTGCACCATGTAGTTCACATAACCATCTTTGCAGGGCCAGTTGATGCGCACTCGGTTCTCGCCGGAGGTCTGCCGGTACACGCCCTGCCGTTTGAGGATTGCACCCTCAATGTCCCAGATCTGCGGTGCGTGGGCCAGGGTCTTGGCAACTGCTTGCTGACAGGAAACGTCAACGTATTGGCCCTGACCGCTGGTGACGCGGTAGGTATGGGCCAGCATTGCAGCGGTGGCCCCGGCTGCTCCACCGTGGAGGTAGAAATGGGGGAAGCTGATTCTCACTGGTGCACGGTCGTCGTCACCGGTCAGGTACATGAATCCGCCCAAAGCCATGCCAACGATGTCAGTGGCTTGGTAGTTGGAGTAGGGGCCATCCTGGCCAAAGGGCGTTATGGACACCATGACCAGCTTGGGGTTTATCTCGGCTAGTTTCTCGTAACCCAACCCCAGTCCTTCCAGATATCCGGGGGAGAACGATTCGATCAAGAAATCAGCTTTGGCCACCAGCTTCTTCAGCAGCTCTTGGCCGTCTTTGTGTTCTAAATTTAAGGTGATACTCCGCTTGTTGGCGGCGTAAGCCCACCAGAAAAGGCTCTTTTCGGGTTGCGGGTCGTCACCGTGGAACGGACCTACGTTGCGGGCCGGACTGCCGCCTAGAGGCTCCACTTGCAGCACGTCGGCGCCCATGTCGGCCAGTATCTTTCCGGCAAGCAGGCCACGCTCGTCGGTTAGGTCCAGAACCCGGTAGGGTTCCAGTAAAAAATCGATTCCCCCTTGGGCACCAGGCATCATGTCTCCAGGGTCAGCAAATTACTCGGCCAATTACTTCGGGGCTACTCTGCAGGTATTGTAGTATCCCCCGCAATTTCGTCAACACCAGGGATGGGGAGGAGAATTAGTTACTTGTATGGATAAACCTGCGGTTGTAGGATGGTGATAAGCAGTTTAGAAAGATTAGGTAATAATGGCCACTAGGACAAACTGGTACAGCGAGCATCCAACAGCTTGCACCTGCGCTCAATGTGACGAGAAGCGGAGGATGCAGCCCGAGCAGGGAAAGATTGGCCGAAATGCCAAGTGCCCATGCAACAGTGGCAAGAAATACAAACGCTGCCACGGAAAATAGCGGGTTAACCCCGTCAATCCAAAACACAAGAAAAGAGGTCCTTACTGACATTGACGGGAAGGACCTCTTTTCTTGTTAACGCTGCTGAGCTTAACTCTTGACGGCTTAGCTCTTAATAATCGAAAGTTTTATATCGTAGTTGGAAAGTTCTCCGCCCAGAATGTAGTCAGGATGAGGGCCAGCATGGGACTCCCTGAATGAAGCGCTCTTGGTCCAAGCCTTGAAATCGTCTTCAGACTCCCATCGAGTGACCACCAAGTAGACCTCGTGGTCGTCCTCTTTCTGCAACTTCCACAGTTCAAAGCTTTTGAAGCCTGGTTCGTTCTGAACGTTGCCGCGCTTGGCAAAGACCGCTTCCATGTCATCGCCATTGCCGCTCTTAATCATAATCCGGTTGGTTACTGAATACATATCTCTACTCGACGCCAATCAATAATTGGTGATTGACTCTGGATGAACTAGATAGATTCTCCATTGATTCACAAGCGGGAGCAAGCCGGGGTCAACAACCTGCTTTCAAAAAAGGACTTAAAAAACGAATTGGTACAAGAGCAGGCCGACAATCGCCCCGATGGCAGCGCCCACAGAGCCGGCTTTCATCCCAATCTCCATCATCAGACCGCAGGAGACGACTTCTCGGTGTCGGTATTCCGGGTCCAGCGCCTTCGGCAAGCGAAAGCCTAACTCCCTGCGAATCAGCAGGGTGCCAAGGGCCGCAAGGATGCCGCCAGCGATACCGCCAATTATGATGGCCAGGACTACCATTCCCGCCTCCGGAAGACCCGCTACCTACGAAATAAGGGAAAGAGGTCTAGGGTTACATAATTCTAGTTGGGTATGGTTGAAGAATTCAACGCTGCAGAGGCCATTGTCCGAGCAATGCTAAGACCTACTTTCTAACGAATTTACCCAACAACATGCAACAAAGCGGTTTATCCATTCGGTTACTCTACCGTGCAGCCTCGCAATTCCACGCCAAACAACAGCCTGTCACCCCTGCCTTTCATTGACACCGTTTGGCCAGTGACTAAGCCCAGCAAGTCCGCATCCTCTTCGTCGCTGAAACTACAGCGCACACCGGCCTCGAGGTCCACATACGGTGTGTAAAGAAAACCTCGGTAGACTTCTTTGACGACACCAGTCACCAAAATCACCTTTTCTTTGTACTTGTCATCGGCATCGTTCTCGCTACGTTCATATTCCGATACCAATTGGGCAGCAGAAACTCGGTAGTCGGGCTCCGCTCCAAGAATATCTTTAGCGATACCCGTCTCGGTTTCGCAGGCCACTATGGCTAACAAAGCGACCAACAAAACTAACGCAGTAATTATTTTCCGATACATATTCAAACTCCAGCGACTAGGGTTCCGGGGTCTGAGTTTCAGTAGCTTACCATGTACTGACTTGGAGATATCCTGGCACTGGATTCAGCGTTGGCACCAATTCGAGGACTAATGAGGAGCGATCAATCGTTCGGTTGGCGCAGCACAGGGGTGTTATCTATCTCAGCCTTAGCCGGAATCGGTATGACCGATCCAGCTGATGTTCGTTTCAAGCTTGGCCGATCACTTGGGTCACTATGGCAGGGAGTAAGAATGCTCTCTCCATAACCACTCGAGATATGCTCTCACCCGGTGAATAGTGCTCCAAGCACTTAACGGGCCGAGCGGATGGAGCGATTCTTATCCTCTTGCGACTCTTTCAGGGTCAGCCCAATGGACCTGTAGGGCTATCCGGAGGGCTGGCTGGTTAATCAACAAAACTGGAGTTTCAGTTAGCAGATCTGGGGTTCAACCTAAGATTTGTAGTGGAGTGTTTGCCGGAGTAGAAGGAAGGTTTTTGTGAGAAATTCCGTATCTGATTCGTTGACTTTCAGACGGGCATAACCTAACCTTGCGAACGGAAACAGAATAGCGTGCGGTGTCCCGATGGGGTTCTCACCTGTAGGTGAGAACCCCATCGGGAAGAATAGGAAAGCCGGTGAGATTCCGGCACGGGCCCGCCACTGTAATTGGGGAGCCCTGCAGCACGGCATCCACCCAGTGATCATTCTCTGAACAGGGTATCTATCACGTGGGATTTGCCAGTCACTGTCCCGGATTATCGGGGCGGGAAGGCGCTGTAGGGTGATGAACCATAAGTCAGTAGACCTGCCGCGCAAGTATTGCCGCTTCGTGGATTGAGCGGGCAGAGTTGTATGCAAAGCCCCCGTCCCAATTGTGACGGGGGCTTTTTATTTCGCGGCTAAAGTTGATCGCGCATCTTGAACCCTACTTGGAGCAGAACGTATGGTTTCTAATTCACAGATTCAGACGGGCGAATTCTCCACAGAAGAACAACGCGGGCTTTACCGCGCTATCTACTCTCGTCGGGATATTAGAACTTTCAAAAGCGACCCCGTTCCACCGGATGTCTTAGCTCGCATCATCCGCGCCGCCCATCATGGGCCTTCTGTTGGGTTTATGCAGCCGTGGGACTTTATCATGGTGCAGGACAAGGGTATTAGACTAAAAGTTAAGGACTTGTTCGACCGTGAGCGCCAGGCAGCATCAACATTTTTCGACGAACCAAGACGTTCTCACTATCTATCTCTGAAGTTGGAAGGCATTTTAGAATCGCCAGTCAACGTATGCGTGACCTGTGACCCGACCAGAGCAGATGTCGTATTGGGGCGCAATTCTATCCAGGAGACCGATCTGTATTCCACTTGTTGTGCCGTGCAGAATCTGTGGCTGGCGGCCCGTGCGGAGGGGATTGGCGTGGGCTGGGTGAGCATATTGAAACAGCCACAGCTGCGGCAGATATTGGGCGTGCCGCTTCATGTAATACCGGTGGCTTATCTTTGCCTGGGATACCCAGTGGAATTCCCCAAAGAGCCGGTGCTGCAATCCGCTGGCTGGCGAAACCGGATGGACCTTGAGGGGTTAATCCACTTTGACGGCTGGGATAATCAGCCTGGCACTGAACACACTGATACTGAGAGTGATTTCGATTCCGGGAGTTGGGAAGGGTTTAAAAGGGCGTTGTTGGATACTGCTGGCTAAAAGCGCAATTGACAAGAACTCTTCGATAGATCGTCAGGTCAGGCGACAGATTGTCTGATCAGAATCTCCTCGCCGGAGATCTTGACCTCGTAGGTCTGAACATTATCCTTGGCCGGAGTGGTTAAAGCTTCTCCGGTTACAACGCTAAACCTAGCGCTGTGGAACGGGCATACGACTTGGGAGTCGTCAAGAAAGCCCTTGGCAAGTCTACCCATCATGTGTGTGCACATGTTATTGATCGCGTAGAACGTTCCAGCAACATTGGCCAAGAGGACTTGATCCCGGTTTAGTTTGACCATCGTCATTTCCCCTGGGGATAGGTCTCCAGTCTGAGCTACCTGCACGAACTCTTGCTCGGTCATTAAGTCGTCTCCAAAAAATTACATCGGATCGGCATTCTGCCCTGGACAAGGCGTATCCAGGCCGATGATTATATTTTGCCCAATCTAGTGAATCACTGAGGCTACGTAGGCCCGACTGATTATACATTGGGCCTGAGCGTTAACTATATGACCAGACCACAGCAAATTCGCAACTTTCACTATTGTTAACCTCCCGCCATATCCCGGATTATTAATTCTAGCTAAGTTCCTATCTCCTCCCGGTGCCCTCAGTACCGTCAGCTACGAACAGGATTAAAACCCCAACGATAATGGCCCCAAAGCGTACCATCGTAGACTAGAATGGCCGAACCACGCCTCATCTTCAACCGTTTGGTAACTATGTCAGGAGGGGAATAATGGCGCAGGTCTTCGATGGGATCACGGTCCTGGACTTCACCAGAGGAATGCCTGGAGGCATTGCCACCATGGTGATGTCCGACTTCGGCGCCGAAGTGATCAAGGTTGAATCCCCGTCTGGTGACAGATTCAGAGAATCGCCCGGATCTATCCAATGGAACCGGGGCAAAAAAAGCGTCATCCTCGACTTAAAGACTGCCGAAGGCCGAGAGCAGGCACAGAAGTTGGCGCAGGTCTCCGATGTAGTGGTCGAGAGCTTTCGCCCCGGTGTAACCAAGCGATTGGGCATCGATTACACCAGTTTGAGAGCGAATCATCCGGAGTTGGTTTACGCGTCACTGACCGGATTTGGTTCTGAAGGCCCCTACGCCAACTACAAAGGCTACGACGCCGTGGTTGCCGCCAAGACTGGCCGGATGATGATGTTTTCCGGGCAAAACCCAAGGCAAGGACCCAACTACGTGGTGGTACACGGTGTTTGCCACTCAGCGGCCACGGCCCTCATACGGGGTATCACTACCGCCCTATACCTGCGTGAGAAAACTGGCCAGGGGCAGCTGGTTGAAACTAGCATGCTCAAGACCATCACCACCTACGACCACATATCCTGGATTCACGGTCAGATGATCGCCAAGGACCCGGTAAACCACCCACCAGACACAAGAGTGGGCATCGGACGTCCCAATCCCACGGGATATCTGCCCGCTCGCACCAAAGACGGCCACTGGATCCAGTTGGGCAACATAGTACATCGGCTGTTTCGTTCCATGGTGCATTCTTTGGAGATGGACTTCATATACGATGATCCGCGTTACAAAACCGCTCCATCCGTGGCAGTGGAACATGTGGCATCGCTAGAAAAGATGATGCTGGAGAAGATTCAGGAAAAGACTCTGGATGAGTGGATGGAATTATTCGCAGGAGAAGGTAGTGATGTGGCAGCGGAGCCCTACATGACCTCTGAAACGGCGCTGGAGCATCCTCAAATTGTGCACAACGGCCACGTGGCCAACGCCCAACACTCAGGGGTGGGAGAATTACGACAACTGGGCCCCATGGTAATCATGTCGGAGACTCCCGGCAGCGCCAAGGGCGCCGCTCCCGAGCCCGGCCAACACACTGATGAAGTCCTAGCACGCCTGGATTCAGCCACTAAAACTCCAGCCAACGAAGGCCAAGAACCCATGCCCAAGTTGGCGTTAGAAGGCGTTACGCTGCTGGACTTAGGCACAGTGATTAACGGGCCGCTGGGTTGCGCTCTAGTGGCAGAGTTGGGTGCCAGGGTCATTCGCATCGAGGCCTTAGACGGTGACTGGGGAAGGCAGGGTCTCCAAGGCATTTCAGTGCAGCGCACGATGGCTGGCTCTGAGGGTGTCTGCTTGAACCTGAAGGCCCCTGAAGGCCAGAAGATAATGCACCAACTGGCGGCCAAGGCCGACATGCTACTGCACAGCATGCGGCCGGGAGCCCCAGAGCGCACCGGCATCGGCTACGAGCAACTGGCCGAGATTAATCCCAACTTGATCTACCTCTACGCCGGCGGCTACGGCTCCACCGGCCCGTATTCCCACCGGCCGTCCATGGCCCCCATCGCCGGGGCGGTCTCCGGGGGAGGCGTTGCCCAGATGGGGCGTGATTCTTTTCCGCCTCCAGAACATACTATGACCATTGATGAAATCGTCGCGGTGTCCACGCAACTCAAACGAGCTAATGACGGCACTGCCGATCACACCACGGCCATGGTCAACTCTGTTGGTCTGGTACTGGGACTCTACGCCAGGGAGCGCACCGGCAAGGCTCAGTACGTTGAATCCACCATGATTGCGGCCAATGCCTATGCAAATGCCGATGATTTTTTCTGGCACCAAGGCAAGTTACCCCGGCGTCTGCCAGACCGAGACGGGTACGGCCTTGACGCTCTGCACCGCCTGTACCCCGCAAAGAGCGGCTGGGTTTTTCTCGCCTGCCCATTTGAAGAGGAATGGCAGGCTCTCTGCCAAACCATCGAGCGGCCAGATCTTCTCAAAGACCCTCGATTTGCAACTCAGTCAGCACGAGAGAAACACGATAACGAACTGATTGAAGAACTAACCCAAGTGTTCGTACCCAGGGAGCCCTTGGAATGGGAGAAGCTGCTAACTGATGCCGATGTCGCCTGCGTCAAGGCCGAAGACCGGGGAATGTACTACTTCTTCGATGTAGACAGCCACGTACGAGAAAACGGCATCCTAACGCAGATAGAAGCCACTGGCCTCGGCGAGTTCTGGCGCTACACCCCAGTGGTCGGATTCTCGGAGACCGCGGGCAAAGCTGGCCCGGCCCCAATTAAAGGGGAGCACACCCGACCAGTGCTCAAAGAGTTGGGATACACCGATGACCAGATCACTGATTTCAAAGAACGCGGTATTGTAGACTGGGACGAAGTTTAAGAGGGGCTGAAAGTGACGACAAACTCCGCAGACGTTAACGGAATCAGGGACAAGGCTGCCATCATTGGCATTGGCGAGACCGAGTTTTCTTTTGACTCCGGACGAAGTGAACTTCAGCTTGCATCCGAGGCGATCAAGGCAGCCTGCGACGACGCTGGCATATCACCCCACGACATAGACGGCCTGGTCCGGTACGAGATGGACACCAATCTGGAAACGATGGTGGTGCAGTCGCTGGGCATCAAGAACTTGCGCCATTGGGAGTCTGTTTCCTACGGCGGGGGGGCGGGCAACGCCGTGGTGGGCCATGCCGCTGCTGCTATCTCTGCCGGATATTGCAACTACGTTGTCTGCTTCCGCGCTGCCAATCTGCGGTCTCAATTGAGGCTGGGTCAAGCCAGAAACCCCGGTCGAATCGCTGGAGGCCAGGGAGTCTTCGCAGCTCCATTTGGCAGCATGGCTCCAGCACATCAGTTCAGCCTGTTTGTTCGTCGCTACATGCATGAGTACGGGGCCACGAGCGAGCATTTTGGCTGGGTAGCCGTGACGTTGCGTGAGCACGCCTCACGCAACCCACGCGCCCTTCGCAGAACCCCAATCACTCTGGATGACCACCAGAACTCCCGCATGGTGGTGGATCCGCTGCATCTGCTGGACATCTGCCAGGAGAACGACGGAGCTGCGGCCATCGTGATGACCACGCCAGACCGTGCGAAAAACCTCCGTCACGCTGATACTCTGACACTGGTTGAGGCCGCTGCCCAAGGCTCAGGGCCTCTGAATGAGGGAGTTATCTACCGCCCCGACATTGCCATGTCGGAGTCGGTAAACACTGCCAGAGACCTCTGGGCCAGGGCCAATCTTGGGCCAAAAGACATGGATGCCCTGATGTTCTATGACCACTTCACTCCGTTCTGCCTGTTCAATCTAGAGGCCTACGGCTTCGTGCCATTCGGCGAGGCCAAGGACTTCGTGCAAGGGGGACATAACATCAGGTTCGACGGTATGTTGCCGACAAACACCCATGGCGGCAACCACTCCGAGGCCTACATCCATGGCCTCACCCACACCCAGGAAGCGGTGCGGCTGATCCGGGGTACATCCACCGCCCAGCCGCCCAACAAGACCATCAACCGAGTTCTCTCATGCAGCAGCGTTGCCCAACTGAGCGCAGCCGTAATCATCCGCAGGGGATAGATTCATGACGCAGCAACAAGATCAGACCATAAAATCGCGTCCGATGACCGGGCCTCTGGAGGGAATACCACTTCCGGATTTGGACCGACTCCCCGACTACGAACGGGGGTTCTGGGAGGCTACCCACAACAACGAACTCCGAATCCAAAAGTGTTCTGCATGTGAGATGTTCCGGCACTTGCCGACCCCAATGTGCCCCCACTGCCATTCTCTGGAATACCTATGGACCAGGGTCAGTGGAAAAGGGGTCGTTTATTCCTTCGTGGTCGTTCGGAATCCAGTCCATCCCGCCATTAGGGAAAAGGACCAGGTGCCCTACAACATTTCCCTCATCGAGCTGGAAGAGCAAGAGGGTCTGCGAGTGTGTAGCAATGTGCTGAACATTGCGCCGGAAGACATCTACGTCAACATGCCGGTGCAGGTTACCTTCATGCCCACCGTTGATGAGCCCAACGTGGTGCTTCCGCTGTTCGTGCCATCCAAGTAACGTTAGGGATTCGCAGCCTCACGAGCCCCAAGTTGGCTAGCGCCTGAAATGTGGTATAACCTCTTTGCCGATGGTTGTGATGGTCTGTAACGCCAGCTCACGTTCGTCGAGAGCGCACCGGAATAACACCTCAGTTACGCCTGCGGACTGCATCTCTTCCAGGTATTTGATGCAGTCATCAGGGCCACCGACCACCAGTGATTCTTCCAACTCCGTGGCTCCGAAACCACGGTAGCCATTTTCTAAGAGCGTTTGGGCCTCCCGGTGACCAGCAGCAGACATAGGACTCAAGTGCGCGTCACGCCTTAATACGATGCTCATATCCGCCACATCACGTCCCAGTTTTTCCAGCGCTCCCTTGTATTCAGCAATCCCTTCTTTTGCCGTCTTCGGAGTCGAGCCGGGAGCAATCACCCATCCATCAGCCATCTTCGCTGCCCTCTCGATGGCTGGCACCGCCCCTCCTGCAATCCACGTGGGCAGCGGCCGAGATATGGGCTTTGGGTTCATTTCTACAGGAACGTCGATGGAATAATGGCGGCCTTGGTAGGTAACAGCGTCGCCCTCCCACAACAGCTTCATGATTTCTAACGTCTCAACGAACCTGGAAACCCTCGCGCTCTGGGTAGTTTGAAAGGCGGTAAAGGCCGCCGGGTCGTAACCCAGACCAGCAATCACGGTGGTCTTTCCACCGCTGATGACGTCGAGTGTGGCCAACTGCTCAGCAAGCAATATTGGGTTATAAAAGGGCAGCAGGAACAGCGGTAATAGGCGCATCCTCCCGCTGATGGGGGAAAGACTGGACATCGTGGGCAATACCTGCAGGTAATGGTTAGAGGTCAGGTGGTGGTCTCCCAATGAGAAGGAGTCGAACCCGAGTTCGGCCATCAGCCTGACTTCTTCAATCAAGTTTGCCATTATCTGAGCGCTGTCTTGGTCGACGGGATAGCTCGACGTCAACGACATGCCAATCTTCACTGTGTTACTTCCTTCAGAACTCAATCTTCAGTCACGGAACGATTTAATCCGCTAGCTTTGCTCGCTCTTCCATGGTGGCAATCTTAAAGATGGTCCAATGGCGTAGTTGGGCCAATCGGTTGCCTTCATTATCGGCCAAGAGGACATCATAGTTCGCAAAATGATGGGCCTTCCGCTCGTAGGCATCAATCAGGTGAGCGCCTCCAATCACTGAGGTTCCAATCGGTATCCTGGCGTGGTGCTGAACGCGGCTTTTCGTATGCATGGAGCTTGGTATCTCAAAATTGTGCCGCAACAGCTTCTCGGCCCACCCGGCAGTCCAAGAAGGGTGTGCAATTCCGTTGCCACCGAGAAATAACGGGTTGTCGGTATGCTGTTTTTTTGCGATGAACTCTGTGGATTCCTCCTCTGAAAAACCAAGCTCCGCCGCCAACCAATCCTTCCCAATCTCCGCGTTCTCAAGGGTCAGAGGGCCTTTGTTCTCCGGCTCGCTCGAAGCGCCCATTGAGCCTGGGAGTTTAAGCTCCTGGAGCCATTCCGCTTTTCCGAGTCCGACCGTGCCGGTCACGCATACATCACCGGATTTATTGATCATTTCAACGCTCCAGGATGCAAGAGGTACGTCTTCATTCAGCACCGCTTTCACCGTAAGCGAGTCACCTGGATAGGTGGGTTGCCGGAACAAATACTCGGCCCAACCCTGATCCAGCCAGCCTTCGCCCAAGGCCTCCATGATTGTGTCAGTCGCCCATCCCCACACCGTGACTCCGCCCACAAGTGGGCCGTCAAACCCGTAGGCTTTGGCGATTTCAGTGGAGTGAATCGGGTTGGTAATATCGGGGCTGTCGTCATTATCAAGGTAGGCGATGACATTGTTTTCGATCGTCGTTCTAGCCAATAGTGAACCTTCCTAAAAACAGAATCGTCTGACAGTTTACGGATTTGGGAGCCAGGGGCCGTCTTCCAATGGAGCGTTTATCGAAATTCGGAGCCCGTCTCCGATTCTCCGGGTGATGTGCCCGTGTCCAGTGGGCTCCTGAGCGACCAGGATATCTCCTGGGTGCAGTTGTTTGGACATGCCATCGGCAATTTCAATCTCGGAGATTCCTTCCAGATACATAACCTATTGGAGGCGGGAGGCGGTGTGGTAATCGGATTCAGAATAGGAAGGGCTTTGATTCAGCCTGTTTGGGGCCTTCTCCGATGTTTTGGATGATCTCAGAGAACTGATCCATGGACACGTCAGCAAGACGTGATCCGCCGTCGGCACCCGGGTAGACCGTTACGATTTGTACCATTAGATATCCCTCGGTTTATTGTTTTGTCGTTTCGCTCATTCCAAAGACTTTCAAGGCGAAGGCGTATTCCAGCGCTACTTCTTTCAGTCGATCAAACCGGCCCGACGCTCCACCGTGCCCCGATTCCATGTGAATCTTCAACAACAGTAGGTTGTCGTCGGTCTTGGTGTCCCGCAGGCGAGCGGTCCATTTAGCCGGCTCCCAGTAGGTCACCCTTGGATCGCTGATACCCCCAGTGATTAGCATGTGAGGGTAATCTTGGCGCTGCACATTGTCGTAGGGTGAATAAGATTTCATGTAATCATAGAAATCCTTCTCGTTGGGGTTGCCCCATTCGTTGTACTCCATTGTGGTCAATGGAAGAGTGTCATCCAGCATTGTGTTCAGAACGTCCACGAAGGGAACATCGGCGACCACCGCCTTGAACAAGTCAGGGCGAAGGTTGACCACCGCTCCCATGAGCATGCCGCCGGCAC
>LWDU01000048.1_pt1 | contig 41501 bp, 65 predicted proteins | sample 727161 | NCBI WGS metagenome assembly LWDU01 (sample SAMN04566230, study PRJNA314399) | hydrothermal vent metagenome | isolation source: deep sea hydrothermal plume seawater | place: Mexico: Gulf of California, Guaymas Basin | collected 2004-07-11
TCTAGACAATATCTAAATAATCAATCCGTTGCTAATGATTTAGCAGGTAAATTTGCTCAAATTGATCAAACAGAACAAGCTACTAAGTTTGCTAATACACAAGCTGCATTACAAGCACAAGGTACTGGTGCTCAAACATTAGCTGGTATTGGTGCAGGACAACAACAGCAACAACAGAACTTAGCGGATTCTCCTTATAAAGGTTTATCACAATATGCTTCACTATTTCATGGTGTTGCTGATAAGTCTACTACTACACAACAATCAGGAGGTAAGTGATGGGCGTACCAAACTATTATGAGAATTATATTTATAATCAAGATGTTAAAGAACTAGGTCCGAATGATTATGTAAAGGTTCCTGGTTATAATATGGATAGTAATAGAGGACACATCCAAATGAAGGATTACTTAGGAGCATTAGATACCTATGAAAGTAATAATCCAGATTATTTAGAAGCATTGGCTGCTCAAAAAATGAAAGCTAAAATGAATGCTTTTAACGATAAGCGTTCATCTAGTTGGGGAGACTACTTAACCTACCTACCTTTTACCCCTCAATTTGAGAACTATCAACCTAATGCGTATGGTAAGGCTTCTAATTTGATGGGGCGCTCTTGGGATAATGCTACACAAGTAGTAGCGCCTGATGGTAGCCTAGCTGGAAATCCTGATTATGAGAATTATGTTTATGGAAGAGGTCCTTTAGTGGATCCTGCTAAAATGATGGCTGTCCAGCAAGACAGACAGATATTTGATTCTCCTAGAGAAGCTGCTACTTGGTATGCTACTCCTAGAAGTAAGCCAATACCTGATGAGTACTCAGTAGATTATGTTGAACCTGATTATGTTCCTTTTCATGAAAACTTTAATGAAGGTACAGATTATAGGGAGTCTTCTATCTGGTATTCTAAATAGGAGACACTATGGCTTATCAAAATCCGCAATATGCAGGTAACGCTAACTTCTACAGCCCCCTCTCAAGGATGTCTGATGAAGAAGAAGATAAAACCTTCGGTGCTGGTATGGGGGGTAGCTCCATTGAAGCAGTAGGTGGTGGTTTTAAAGAGAAGAACACTCTTAAAATGATTGGTAAGACTGCTGCTCAAATTGTGGGAACTGTCTATGGTGGTCCTGCAGGCGGTATGGCAGCAGGTATGGCAGTAGATGCTATGGTTCCTGATAAACAATCAGTTAAGTCTGGTACTAGTGGTTTTGGCTCCCAACAAGGTAGCACTAACAAATCTGGAACCTCCATGCAACAAGGTGGGAGCTCCAATATGGGCAATGTAGCTGCTTTAGCAGCTCAAAGCTATGACCAGTATCAAGCTGGACAAAAAGCGGCAGGACCATTGGCTGACAAAGCGACACAGATGGCTCTTGATGAAAATACAGCTGACCTAGCTAGTGGTGCTTATGCTCCTGCTAGTAATGAAGTTGTTAATCAAACAGGTCAAAAGGTAGCTGAAGATACTGCTGCTGATGGAGCAGGTAATGCTGTGATGTGGGCTAAAGCTGCTTATGATATATCAAATAAATTAAATGAATCTGGGGTTATGGCTTCTGAATCTGCTGGAGGTCCAACAATGAATATGGATACTTCTGGAGTTAATATGGCTGGTAATATAATACAAACAAATGGACCTTTAAACCCTCAATTAGAGGAAGAAAATCCATACAAGAAAAACTTAAGTGCTTTTGCACCACTAGGCGGAGGAAGGAATTATGGGTAACGGATATAATAGACAAGCAAATCCTTACGGAGGTGCAAATTGGGACGATGTAGCACAGGTTAAAGCAGGTGGCGGAGTAATTAATGCTCCTAGCACTCCTGTTGTTAAAGACCCTTGGTATAAGGAAGGCCTTAACGCCTTTGCTGCTTCCACAGGAGGCAAACTATTTGACGGAGTTGTTAATAAGTTTGGCCAAAAATATACTGGTGGGAGGTATGGTGGTGAGGACTCTGAAACCTTTGACAAAGATCCTGGTTTCATTTATGATGCTAGGACGAAAGCTTATGGCGATGCAAGCAGTAATCTTAAAACTGAATATGATACCAATGAAGCAGCCTATAACGAGGCATTAGCTGAAAAGATTAAATATTACAGAGCGACATATAAGATTCCAGAAGAAGTAAGTGATGAAGATGTTGCTAAACGAGTATTTAAAGGCCTTGAAGATATTAATCCAACAAAGAAATACTATACTGACAAAAACACTGGCGAGAAGAGATTAAACTCTCACTTTGAGCCTAACATCCCTTACTACCAAAGACAAAGTGATTTGCTTATCAATCAAAAGAAAGGACTTGATAAGTGGCATTCAGACTGGAAGAGTCAGCCTAATATTGGTAAGAAGGTTGTCAAGAACGGTCCAGGGCCTAACTTTATGTACAAAGACCCTAAGAAAGGTTCTGCTTTATATAGTGAAATATTTGACGATGATAAATGGGGCTTTCAAATTGGTTTCTAGGAGAAGGTTATGAATATAAATAATAGCGCAGTTGAAGATCCAAACAGCGAAATAACAAAGCAAATTGTTGAGAAGTCTGATGGAACAAAGATTACAATTGAGAACAAGTCCAACAACCCAACATGGCGAGGGGAGAATCAGTCTTCAGAAGATAAACTATCTTCTCACAATCAAGGAGCTGAAGACAATCTAAGTGCTCATAATGCTCAAGTTGAGGCTAATAAAGAACAGTCTATGTTTGATGCAATGACATTTGAGGAGTTAGATAGACAAGACGCTGCTTCTAATTATTATGGAAGCATGGATGACACTGCATCCTCAATGGTTAATGCTCAAAATAAAGACTTTGCAAGCACCCCTATATGGGATCAGTTTGATGACATTGAGTCTCAAAATAATAGACTATATAATACTCCTGTAGGTGTATGGGACGATACGGCTAGTATGGAATTAGATAGGCAGAAAGCATCTGATCCAAGTTTCTTTGATGATGGGTATGGCTTCATTAACTATGATGATGTTGTCTATGGAAATCCTGAATTAGTAGAACCTTTAGAAGGAGTTGAGGAGTTAACATCTCCACAGACAGATGCCTTCTGGAGAGAGAAAGACAATAAACAAAGAGCTATAGACAATCAGGCAGCATTTGATTCTGCAGATACTGATTACTTTGGGAACCCGTTAACAAATCCTGATGGAGAGTTGTCTCTCTTTGACGGTGATGCATACGAAAGACATGCCTCTTCTATAATGCAGAACAGTCTTCCAAAAGACATGCAGAGCAATGTTTACAAGCATAAGTTTAAAAGCAAAGAAGAAGAAGAAAGAGCTAACTTTATGTCAAGTTATATTGTTAACCCTAAGACTGATTCTGAGAAAGCTCAAAATAAAAAGCTTGTTTGGGACAACATGGGTTTCAAAGACAAAACTGTAAGTATTACAGCTGATGCGTTTCTTGAAGCAATGAGTTACATTGTTCCAAGTGAAGAGTTTGTTGACGGGGCAATAGAGTTTGTTACCGACCCAGAATGGCGAGAAGAGATTTCTGACTGGGCAAAAGAAGAGCCACTTGCTGCAGCTGCTAGTCTTGTACTAATGTACAAAGGCAGAAAGGCTTTAAAGGCCCTTCCTAAGAAGTATCAAGAGGCCGTTAATAAGTTTGTTAGCAGTGGAAAGATGAAGGCTAGAATTAATACAGCTAAGAATCGCATCGCTACAGGGTCTAAGAAAGTTAAAGATCTTGAGAAGGCATTAAAAGGACATTCAAAAGGGTCAAAGGCTTGGACAGATGCTAGCATGCGTCTTACAAGAGCCAGACAAAGACTTCAAGGACATAAGAACGCTCATAAGAGACTTGTTGACATGAAGAGGCTTAATACGGGCACTATGGTTAAGACTGTTGAAAAGATTCAAAACAGTAAGACCGCTAAAAACGTATTCAATACAGTTAAGAAAATAGACCCAGTAACTGCTTTAGCAGGCGGAGCTATTGCATATAGTATCTTTGATGATGATCCTGCTCAAGATGTGTCAGAATCTTCTGATGCTGTTGACTCTAAACCAGAATCTGACTTTAATAAAGTAACAGAATCTTCTGCTTCAAAAGCATTAGAAAGAGCTAGAAAAGACAGAGAGGGAGCTGCTATCTCAGATGCTATTCAAAGAGATAGAAATGTTGCTCAACAAGTTATTGATAATCAAGGTCGAATCCAACAAGAATATGGGGACAGTCTTGCTAAGGACTTGTTCACAATTGCAGTTAGCTCTTTGGCTGGGTTTAGTCCTATGGGCGTTATGGGGGCTATGGGCGATAAGCTTATACTTGACCAAGCTAGCGATAGAAGTTTGAAGCTTCAAGGGCTTAAAGATCAAGCTTCTTTAAACAAAGAATCCTTTAAGCAATCTGTTAAAGCACAGAAAGAGCTAGCTAAAGAAAATAAGGCTGACAGAAAAGCCACTGAAACCAAGATGATGAATATCATTAAAGAAGGTGGAAAGAAAGGGTCTAGTCTTAGTACTCATTCGGGCGAGGTACTAGGAGCTCTAATGATGGCTGACAAACTGAAAATGGATTACAATAGAAATGATGTACAAAAGGCTCTTGTTGATGCTACTCAAAAGTCTATTGGGGACGGTTCTTACTTTGATAGTGAAGATGAAACTGAAGCTAGATCTAATATTGCTGGTCACTTTATGGGCAATATGGCAATCCTTTCAACTGATGGTGGAAGCTTAAGTAAAGATGGTTACGCACTTAAAAGTTCTTCTGCTGCTGATAATGGAGCTTATACACATTGGTTATTCTCTAGACATGATAAGAATCAAGTTCGAGGAGCTTCTACTAAGAAGTTTAATGAATGGAAGAGTATTAGGTCTAATAAAGGTGAAAGCTGGTTATGGTATAACAACTTTACAGGATGGGCTGTACAAAACCTTAAGGCAACAGGACAAATGTAAATACAGGAGATACACATGGCTGCAACAAAAGAATGGCTTATTGATCAATACGGAACCTTTGAAATGGGTGGCCGTGAGTATTACCTTGAGGATGGTGATACTTGGGTTGATACCAAGTCTGGAGAAGTTTACCGTGGCAAGGGTTTCGACACATCTGAAGTGTATCATGAGGGCACTGAAGACGACCCTATTAAATCACCAGGTACAGCTAGAGGTTACCAACAGTCTCAAATTGTTGGGGACATTCTTCGCAACCAAGGGTTTGATGCTCAAAAGAAAGACGGTACTGGATACTACGGTAGAACATTAGGTGTTCCTTACAACCCAGAAACTGAAACATCTTTAAGTAGGAAGCTTCATCAAGAAGGTCTTGTTGATATTAATTCCTACACAAGTAAGGGTGACAAAGAAGCTTATTGGGAAGGGAATCTTATTAGAGGCATCCTTGGCGAGGGTGATGGTTATTGGGATTCGGCTAGAGCTGAACTTGATGCAGGAACTAGCGCTACTTATATTCCTAATAGTCGTGGTGATGTTTACGCCCCTAAACAAATGGCTATCGATGAGCAGGCAGTAGCTCAAGCTCCTTGGATGTATAACGATGTTATGTATCGTCATAGAGACAGGAATATGAGTAATAAGGCATACTCAGCATTCGACTCTGCATGGGAAGCTGGATGGAACAACATCTACGGTTCTCTACAAGGTGCGAAAGCAGCGCTAGGTGATGCTATTAACAACGAAGACTTATATCAAAACGGAATGATGGGTGTTGAAGAGTATGAATATTACAACTCTCAACTACCAAACTATGTACAAGATGTAGGTGAAGTAAAGAACATTAAAGATGCTGGTCGCTATATGGCTGGGATGATGGGTCAAGCACTACCTTATATGATTGGTATCGCAGGCTCTGCTGCAACTGGAAACCTGTTAGGTGGTATGGCTGGTATTGGAGCTTTAGGAGGTATTTCTGGAGGTGCAATATTAGGTGCGATCCCTCCTGCTGTTACTTATGCAGGTGAAGTATATGGAAGTATGGAAGGAGAAATGGACGAGAAGAATGTAGCTGCGGCTATGTCTGCTGGTTTGGTTATGGGTATTTTAGATAGGGTTGGTTTGCATCAAATGATGAAAGCCTCGTCTCTTTTAAAGCAAGACGGCCTTGAAAAGGTTGCTATTGAACTTCAAAAGAAACAAGGTCTTTCCTCTGAACAAGCGAGAGCTGTTGTTAAACAAGCCTCATTCGATGTTCAAAGAGAAGTTTATGAACACTTAGGTCAAGTAGTTAATATTGAATTAAGCAAAGGAATACTCGCAAAAGAGTTTGGGTCTTCGTTCTTAAGAGGCGCTGCAAGTGAAGGTATTACAGAAGGATTACAAGAGTCTACTGGATACGCTGCATCTGTTGCAGGTTCTAAAAAGGAATGGGTTCAAGAGGATTACGAAAGAATCCTTGTGAATGCTGTTACTGGTGGTGCTTTATTAGGTGGAACTATTGGTTCTACTATGGGAACAGCCAAAGGAGTTGGTAGCTTTAAGCAGTTACAAAGAAAATTCTCTGAAGCGGCAGATGATGTAACAAAGAACTTCTTCGGCAATGGAAATAACATTGAACAGCTGTCTAGGCTTTATGGACAACAGGGTAAAGATACCCAAAAGTTTATGGCTATGACAGATGAAGAGATTAATGATGCATTAACAGATGCTTCTGGAAAAGAATCAACTGTACGAAAGTCTGATAAAGAAATTCAAGAAGAGTCTGCAGCTGACGGTGCTCTTGGGCAAACTGAAGATACTGTTAAACATAAAGGCTGGCTTCGAACTCTTAAAGAGCTTCCTGGAAAGGCAGTTCAGAAGGGTGGATCAAGATTACTTCAAAAGTACATTGATGACCCAAAAGTAAACGATGAGGCTAAATATATACTAGCCGTTCTTATGGATACTTTTGCGCCTTCTAATAAGTCTCATATGCCAGGAATGCATTTAGCTAAAACTAAAGCTGTCCTTATGCATACTCAACTTAATAATGTTTCTATGGCTAAGTCTGAGTTCATTAGAATCTTTAACACAAAGAAAGGTGGCAAGGATTATGATGAAAAGATTAAGGATTTTGAAGGCTGGTTAAGAGAAAAAGAGGCTGGTAAAAATAACGGCCCAATGCATAAGAAGTATAGGTACATTAACAACGAATTAGAGGTCTTAGCAGGTCGTATTGATGCCGCTACTGATACTCTTTGGAACACACATAAGAACCTTGTCGGTGATAAAAGAGACCCTATGAAAGGATACTTCTTTAGATCGTCTGTTCTAAATCCAACTGAAGTTAGAAAACATAAAGAGAAGTTTGTTCAAACATTGGTAGATGGATGGAGATCGCCAGGGAAGGACGGGAAGCCAGGAGTTTTCCATAAGCTAACTCGTTCTGAGGCCCATCAACTATGGGAAGATGTTGTTAGTAGTCCTGATGGTTACCAAGCCAGGCATCTAAATGATGCTGGATTTCAATATCGTAAAGCGGACACACTTAAGAGCTTGCAGTTACATCTTAAGGATTCTCAAATAATGAGAGATACCTTCTTAGAGAAGGATCACTTTGAAAAGCTTAAGTCTAATATTATGTCTGTTGTTAATCACGATATGGATATCAAAACAATGGGAAGGAACGGCATTAATCTTGACCGACTGCTTGTTGATCTTAAACATAAGATGGGCAACAACTGGGATCCGCGAATCAATACTATGATTAAGGATTCAATTGCAGCTTCAAGAGGAGACTACAAGCCAATTCAGAACAGGTTCTTGGCATCTGTTCAGGGTCACTTAACCTTCATTGGTACTATTACTCAACTTGATACATCTGTTCTTGCGTCTCTTCCTGAGATAGGGTTACTTTTATTTAACGCCCCTAAGGAACATGGTGTTATAGGCCTATTAAAGGATGCAGCTAATGATCTTGGTAAGCATTACAAAAGGTCTATAGTTGACACAGCTCAACATGTTAAGTCTGGCTTAGGAGTCGATATGGACACCTATACACAAAACCAGTTGGACTTTTATAACTTTGGTTATGATAGTACTAAGCACGGTGCGATGGGTCATATGGATATTGGACAAGAGATTGATCATATGTCTAAGTTTAAGAGTTCTGTATTGAATGCGTTCTTTACATTGAATCTTCTTAAACCTTTCACTGATAGTACTCGTGTAGCTAAGTTATCAATGGCTCAAGACGCTATTATTTATGACTTAGAGATTGTTTATAAACATTTAGATGGTGGTAGTAACTATGCTGCTGATGCTTATGAAAGACTAAGACAGTTGAACATTGATCCAATTACTTTTTCTAATGCTTACAAGACTGCAATGAATATCTTAAGTGACAAGATTGAGCCTGGAATGACAAACAATGAGGTTTATAAAATAATAGCAGACGAGTCTAAAAAGACAAAAGGTTACAAAGTAGACGACAGTGTCTTAGAACCTAATGCAGATAAAGGGGCTATTGAAAACCCTCTTAAGTATGTTCTTGATAATCTTATGATTGCAAGAAACTCTTATGTAGATAACGCTTTGGCTAACCCTACTGCTGCGGATCGTCCGTTATGGTACTCAAATCCACACTTTAGATTAATGACTCAATATAAGGGTTTCTTATCTACCTTTACATCTCACATCCTTCCTAGGATTTATAGGGCTGTAAAGCATGGTAATCCTGAGGCTAAGTATCAAGCTGTAGCTATGGGTGCAACTATGATTATGTTTGGATTTCTAGGTCAAGATTTGAAAGATGAATGGAAGTATGAATCTGGTCACAATCCTTGGTTAGATGATGCTGGAAGAATGCAACGAGGATTTATGGCCTCTGGTTTGTTAGGAACTCCAGGAGAACTTATAAATATTATTAGTCCTATTTATGATTTCAACAGGGATACCTTTGACTACGCTTCAGAATTCCTTGGACCATTTACATCAACTGTTGGCAATGCTTATAAGGTATCTGACAGCTTGTTAAGTGGAGACATGAATAGGGCTTTATACTATAGTAAGAAATTCACACCTCTAGTAGGAAGATACAGTGGGTTTAACACTAGTCAAGAGAAAAGTGATACAGAAAACTTTGAATAAAGGAGAGGTAGATGGCCTACAGTAATATAAAAGTTGGAGCAGGTAAGAGTGCTAAGCAAGACTCTTATGAGGAGTTCCTTCAACAGATAAACAAAAATGCTAGAATAGATAACTCAAGAAGAGGTCTTGAAGGGGCTAGTAAGTCGTTTAAAAGAACTGCCAGTGATATAGCAATTCAAGACGCTTATGAAAACTCTGGAATGGCTGTGACTGACGACTCATGGGTTGATGACTATCATAGTCAAGCAGAAGCTAGAGAGGATATGTCTGGGCTTGTTGCTCAAGCTGAAAGGGAAACCTCTCAGGCTGAAATTAACGCAAAACAAGTTGCTTCCAATAGTGAAGAGCAGTCTTTAAGATCTAGAGCTGAAGAAGCATCTGCCAACATGCAAAACACAGAAGGATGGAACCCTCCAGAAGGACAGACCGCTTTCACTGGCCCTGCCAATACTCATTACACAGACATGGAAAGAGCCAATAGAGGTTTAATGCCTAGTCAGGCTGATGAGTTAAGAGGGTTAGATGAAGCTGAGGCTGCAGCTCTTGTAGAGGGAGACCTTGATGAGAACATGGCTGCTATTTCAACTCAAAGAGAGTTGTCTAAGCTTGTTACAAATCAAATGAGGCAGTTGAGCTCTGGGTTTGGTTCTACTAATTCTGCTGACTTTATTAACAGAGTTGCTAAAGACACAAATACAGAGCCTAGATCAGTAGCTGAATTCTTTAAAACAGTTCTTACTGACCACGCTACATTTGAAAGAAGCGGAGTTCCAGAAGCTTTTTCTGATGCAGCTTTAGTTTCTGTGCTTCAAGTGATGTATAGGAACAAGTGGGCGCAATATGATAGGCGCAATAAGATTGAGAGTGGAGAGATTGATTCAGAGTCTGAAGGCAATACCTCTATTGCTCAAGACGAAGAGATCGGTGGCCTAATTGAAACCGCCTTTGGTAAAAAGAATTCAAACTCTAAAACTAGAGCTGTTACTGGCGCAATCGCTAGAAGAGCAGTTACCGATGCACTTGGAAGTTTTGAGTCTGATGGTAAGGTGTTTGGCAAGTACTCTTCTTTTAATCCTGGCCTGTCTTCAGAGCAAGGGTCTTTTATTAATGACCCTTCAGGGGTTAGACATCCCCGTGAAGTTACCCCTGCTGGTTATGTTAAGAAGGGCTTGTTTCATAGTACCAAGATTAAGATTGGTAATGGCAACGATTTATGGGTTACCGATTTAACTCCTGCTGGAATAGCTTTAGCTGAGGACACTAAGAACTTAGCAAACCTAATCATTCCAGGCTTGAGAAAAGATGTTAACGCTCAACCTCCTATGACTGACTTTGGTCGACCTAAGATGAAGAGTAATAAATCTCAAAAAAGACAAGATCCTAATCGTCCTACTGGAGAAGCTGTAGAAACTAACGAAGGCATTCATGCCTTAGAATCTGTAGCTAATGCTATTGGCTCAGACACTTCATATGGAACACCTTATGCGTTTAGACTTGATGCTACTATTAATAATGAAGAAGCAATGTCTATCCTTGAGGGTGGAGACTTTATTGATCTAATTGGCCTTGAGGTTAATGGGTCTGTAATTAGAACTAAAAGAGATGCTGAAGGTAATATCGAAGCCATTGCTGAAGAGTACAGATTAGATGGTAATGGGAACAAGATCCCTAACCCTAGGTTTAATCCTAACGACCCTTCTTCTTCTGAATTAGAGTACGAAACCCAACCTATGATGGGCGACAAAATGAAGATGATGAACTTTAATCAAGACCTTCAATGGATGGCTGATCATATCAACGATGCTGGTTTTTATTACACATACTTTATCGGTGGAGCTAAGCGAGTTCATGTTGAGCAGACTGTTGGTAACTACCAAAGCTCTATACTTGTAAGGTCTCTTCTTGAATCTCTGGCTAAGATGTCTTACAATCTTGATAACAAGAATGACACTATAGCTATTAAGTCTGGAATCTTAAAGAAGCTTGGGATGAATAAAGCAAATGAAGGAAGCAATATTCAATTAGCTTCTAAGTTTGATTCCTTGGCAAGTGGATGGTCTAAAACTCAATCTGATTTTGAAGCTGCGGGTGGACAAGGATTTGCCCCTGCCTTAATTAAAGAAGCGGGTGGGCATGAAGGCTGGATGTCTTTAAATGCTATTAACGAAGGTATAAATCTTTACAACTTTGATCATAGTCGCAGAGGTGCAGCTAACAGAACTTATAGGTCTGGTTTTATTACTGAGATTGATGGTTTGGCGAATGGCTTAGCGATTAACTCAATGCAGTCTGGAGATGAAAGAGTTGCTAAATTGACAGGAATGATTCCTATTGATGAAGATGACAATCTGTCTTTGGAAGATAGCGATGTTTACACTATTACTACCGATATGTTTAAAGAGCAAGTAGCTCAATACACAGGTAAGGAGATGGATGGTAAGTTTGCAAGAGTATGGGATGTTGCTTTCGACAGATTGTTTGGAAGCAAGAATGATGACGGCTCGTTTAGTCATGATCAGGTAAAGTCTCGTAAGATTGCGAAGCAAGCCTTAATGATCTTTGGTTACGGTGCAGGTGATGCGACTATTCGTGCAGACTTTGCTGAGTTCTTAAGAGAAAGACTTGAAGCAGACCCTCAGCTTAAAGCATGGCTAGATGGATATGGAAGTAAGTTTACTAATGACTTTGTTAAGTTGTCAGGGAACATGATGGTTAACGCTGTTAATACTAACTTTCCTCAGATGAGAAAGCTTTCTTCTGTGTTGTCTGCTATTGCAGGATATGCAGCAATATTAGGTCTTGACCCTCAGACTATTACCGATGGTTATGACTATGTTGAATTCGGACTTTCTCAAAGAGTTAAGGATGAAGAGTATAGCTTTAGAGGCTCTTATGGACAAGGCTTTCAAAACCCTAGAAGTGCTGGTCAAAATATAGACTTCCAAATCTTTAGAAGGGTTGTTGACTCCTTAGGAACTGAGTTTAGAAACGATGCTGGAGAGTTAGTTAGAGGTACATTAACTCCTGAAGAGGCTAGATCTAAACTTGCAAACCTTAAGGCTTCTAAACAAGCACCAGTTCTTATTACTCACGCTATGGACTCATTGATAATGATGAGAGCATTAGCTAAGCTTCGCAAGAATGCTAAAAGTAAGAAGGGCTTCTTTGCTGCTCAAATCTATGACGGTGTATTAATGACACCTAAAGATGCTAGAGAGTTCTCTGAAGCTTTACATAAAGAGGTGATGCACATTTCAAGAAACTATTCTTCAATTAAGTCTTTGAAAGGCTCTATTGAAGACTTGTATATTGAGAGCGTTCAAAAGCAAGACATGCTTAAACGTAAGAAGGCTAACTTTGATAAAGCCCAGAAAAAGGAAAAGAAAGGTTTGAAACTTTCTAAAAAAGATGAGGCTTATCTTGACAAACCTTTGACTGCTTATGAAGAAGAGTTCCTTAAAAGGAAACTTGTTAAGTTCTTCATTGCTAAAGTTCCTTATCAGGAAAAAGGAAAGAAGAAAAAGATAACACAAGCTATTGCTGAATTAGATAAAGCAAGACAGAATGTTGTTAACAAGATGGATCTTAATAAGATGTATCAGTATGCTTGGGACTGGCCAGCAACAAAGTAAAAGTAAAAACCCCTACAAGAGTCCATTACGGATCCATGTAGGGGTTTTCTTTTTTAAACACTTGTTAGTTTGTGTATGTAAGTTTGTAAATCAGACTCAATGATGCTTATCAGATCGCTCTGAGGCATCCTTACAGAGGACTTTCCAAATGAGTCAGGGGCTATTTTACCTAAAGTATCTTTAGCCTTTGAATCGATGATATGCCTACTCATTAACTCAAGGTTAGGGAAATACCATTTTCTACCTCTAATGCCTTTCTTCTGATCTTCTCTTTGAACTGGGTTTTTAATTAGTATCCAGTTGTAGTTGTCCTTAGTTATACCAAACTCATCATCAATCATAATCATTAGTAACCTCTTTGTTCTGTCACTGCCTTAAGATGTGTTTCTGCTTGTTTTCTTTTATTGTTTGTAATCCTAAACGCTTCCTTTTGTGCCTGATCAGAAGGTGTACCCTCTTCCATTAGTCTTTCCTTCTCTGCTTTAAGATTCATTGAGCCAACAACATCCATCATAGCATCATTAATCTCAGGTGTTCCCTCTAGTTCAGGGTCTAAATTAAACTCTTCGATGTACTCTTTATCTGAGATGCCGTGAATACTCATTACATTATAATCTTTCATATTTCTCCTTGCCTTATCGGCCTTGTTGTCTATCCAACCGTATTCGGTTAGGTCTTCCATTAGTGTTTACTTGTAATGATAGGTGAATGCTTGTCTTCTTTAGCATCATCATCATCTGCCAGGTAATCTAACATCGAATCAATCATATTACTATCTTCAGCAATGCTAAATACTATCTCAATAACCTCTGTTCTGTTTAACTTATCATTTTCATCATCTACAATTGTAAATGTTGCTCTACATGTTCTCATTTCTATCTCCTTTATTGGTTCATTATAATCATACAGCTTTTCACAGTAATCCTTTAGATTCACAAGAATCCCATACCTTCTATTGCATAATTGGTTAAATAGTTTATCTTGCTTTTATCATCAGGAGTTAGCTCTTTAATCTCCTTAACTATAACCTCATACTTCTTTTCAACCTCTATTCGTTTCTGTTTTTCTTTATACCATTCTTGTTCCCAAGATGCTTGAGGGTCTTTCTTTATTATCTTATAAGCTTCTCTCATGGTTTGCTCAGCAACAATTTCATCTTCCCTATCCATACATCTATTCATATAATAAGAATAGACATCTTTATGCTTAAAACCAGATGCTTTTGCAATATTTGAATATTCTTGTGCTAATATTGAGCAAGCCTCTTCCTTACTTTCTTTGTTCATTTGTTCTCCTGTTAGTTAGATAAGGTTAGTGATCCCAGAATTGGTCTCCAACTTTCCCTCCCCATTTGTTAATCTTAATCTTAATGCGAATAAATAAGCAATACACGCACATCCTATCCCACCACATACTTATCTTATTTAGCATTTAGTTCCTTTGTTTCTTATATCCTCTCTTAGTAACTCATTACACATAATAATAGCTGACTCTGTCATGTGAATAGCATCTGAGTTCTCTTTGCTTGAATGTTTTTTAATCCTATCAAGTATTTCTTTAATACCTTCAATCTTAATCTTACATTGTTCATATGTATGCATTACCCCTCCCTGAATATTTCCAATATGTACTTACCTTTACGTTCTTCAGCTTTGTAAGTAAGGTTGCCCTTATGATGATCCATAAGAGCTGTTACCATACCTTCCTCAAATTTGCGAACACCATGTCGCCAGGTTATATACCCTCCCCCTAAAGTGAATATTATTAATCCTAATATTGTTTCAATCATGTTATTACTCCTTTGTTAATCTTTCTTCGTATGCAACACGGTTAAAACCCATAGACTTTAGTATTCTTAGGGTTTCTAGCCATGCTGCACATTGATTTGTTGTAGCAGGGTCGCATGTCGACATGACAACTCTGTAACATTTCTCTATCGCTTCTTCAGTTTGTATCGTTCTCGTCATTGATCTCTCCTATGAGTTCAACAACAATATGATCTTCGACATCCTTACCAGCCTCACCGAAGTCAACAGCGAAACCTTTTACAAAGTTATAGTTGTCGTCTTCTAATTTATCGCCCTCTACAATAGCATCCATTAAGAACTTATGTACTGGAAACCAGTAGTTGTCTAAGTCTTTCTTTTGGTTGCCCTTGAAGAATAATGTGTACTCTGGTCTTAACCAGCTAAACCTTGGCAAGGTCTCGATGAAGGGTTCTAGTAGTTCTGCATAATGTTTCTTGCATTTAGCTTGAGAGCCCCAATGCATCTTTTTGAAAACATTCTGTGATAGTTTTAATACCTTACCCTTTCTTGTGTAGGTAGGATATTCCAATATGGCGTTGTACTTCACTTGACTTTCCTAATAGACCATCCACCTGTCTTTGTGTTCTTAGTCAATTGAACCTGATTTCCTTTGTATGATCTGCCATCACAAAGATCGATAAGTTGTTGGCGAAACTCTTTCTGCTTTCTAGTAGCTTCGTCTGCATCAGACTTAGCCATCTTCCAAAGCACTGCTAATTTACACCATTCCTTATCATCTCTCACAATAACATCCCTATCCCCAGCTTCAGGTTTACCCTCGAAGTATTTAGCCCAACCATCTATGATCTGTTGTTGAACTTGTTTATCTTGTTTTACAATTCTATGTAAGCCAACTTTATTCTTTCGGTCATATACCCAGAAATTACATTGGTCTTGTTTAGATAATAACATCTGTTGCTGCATTTGTAAAACATAATGAATCGGGAGGTCTTCTTCTAACTCCATATTTGCCCATAAGGGAGAGCAGGATCCACTCATAGGCACTTTAATCTCTACGATAGAGTTACCCTTGCCTAGTTCCATTCCGTCCAAAGAAGCCATTAATGGCAGCCCTTTTATCTCATCTGTAATACATACTGGCTCATACTTCTTTCCAGAGAACTCCTCAAAGCATTCTTTGGCTTCATCTTCTGTTTCAGTTCCAATCTTCATAGCTTCATTAAGTTTAATGTGAAGCTCCCCATTCTTAACCTGCCATAATTGTAATGGAGTCTTAGGTGTCCAAGGTGAGAGCTCTAGTACGGATGCAATTTCTGATGCTGTTCCGTGTATTCTTCTAATCTTTAACCATTCTTCACTGCCTTGTGGCAATTGTTCTTCTGAGTATATCTTCATGTTGTTTTTCCTTTGTTGTTATTTAGTTGTGTTTGTTAATATCTATCTTTCTTATGTAAATGAATTGATTAGCTTCCAATGACCTTCTGGGTCAAAGAACATTCTACTTTTCATTTGTTCATTGAGTCTTTTGTCGTGAAGAGGGTTTCTTACTGGTGGTGCTAAGACTTTGTCTGGGTCTGTGTAACAAGACAATCTAGTTGAAGCTGTAGAATGAAGGCATCCTGTATGTGTGGCTACCTGTTTTGCAGTCCACTCACTACCATCATCTAATCTATAGACTTTGTAACCTTTAATTCTCTTTACTGATTCAACTGGTCTTAGCACATATTCTGGATTAGATGTCTTCATCAGCCTGTGATAAGCACTACTAACAGAACATCCAACTAGTTCAGATAATGACTTTGTTGTCCATACACTACCATCATCTAATTTCCATTCTCTTCTTTTACTTCCCATAAACTCTCCTCGTCATTTGTTGTGTTGGAGCGGATAGTCAGAATTGAACTGACCTTATCGGGTTGGAAACCCAATGTATTAACCGATATACGATACCCGCTGTAATTAGTGACCACCATGCATGAAGAAGGATGTGGTCAAGCCTTCTAAACAATTCTTGTCAGCTGTGAAAGGGAAACATGAAAACCCAAAGGAGACTGACAAGAAGGATCCACGCACTAGATCCAGGTTTGTTGCTACTTGCACATACGACAGTAGCTTGCCGTCTTATAACCCACTACGGAGTATTAGTTTTGCAGTGGAGATGATGCACTCATCCAAGTAATTACAATAAACCATTAATATAGTCTTCCCTCATTCTTTGCTCCTTTTCTTTCGCCTTATGATATCTTATCTGAAGATACTTAACATATGTTTTAGTAGCTTTTGATGGCATAACTGGATTGTAGTCATCTTCAGGTGGTTCTACTTTAAATCTTTCTTTGTACTTATGCTTAGCCCAGCCTTCTCCGTAATCTTTAATTGCTGCTAATCCTAGCAACTCCTCAAGAAATACTTTCCTAAAGTCATCACCGTACTGCTCCTTGGCTTCCATTACTCTAGTCTTTTTATTGACTAATCCTAATTGAGAGTCTAAGAAAGCAACATAATCAGATTTAGACTTATGCATCTTTCCACAAGAAGGACAGATGTTTGAGCCTGAGTATGTTCTGAAACAACCTTCGCAAACAATAACAGAGTCTTCTTTCTTTCGCTCTTCTCTTTCAGCTCTCTTTCTTATCATTCCTTTTTTTAAATCCCACTTATGCTCATCATCAACAAAACCATTAATGTATACAGCTCCTGAATGGTCAATTACTATAGCTTTCTTTTTGTTTTCGTAAGGCCTAAGAACTCTTCCAACCATTTGGATGTAAAGTCCAAGTGATTTAGTTGGTCTTGCAAGAATGCAGACTTCAGCACAAGGAGCATCAAATCCCTCTGTAAGAACCATACAGTTACATAGTACGGTTACCTTACCAGAATTGAAGTCTTTCAAGATTTGTTCCCTTTCTTCTGTTTCCGTTCCGCCATCAAGATGTGCAGACCTAACTCCCATTGCTTTAAACGATTCCATTATGTTTTGTGAATGCTTTACACCTGATGCGAATACAATGGTTTGCTTTCCTTTGGCTAGATGTTTCCACGTTGTTGCAATATCGCCAACTAGTTTTGGTTGATCCATCCTGTCGTTCAATGACTTAGAGTTAAAGTCGCCACCTATAATCCCAATTCCCTTTAAGTCTGGGACGCTTGGAGAGTAGTAAATAACATCAACTAGAGATCCTTGTTTAGTCAACTCTTTAATGCTTGGTGCACAAACCATATGGTCGTAAACCTCTCCTAATCCCTCACCACCACCCCTAATAGGAGTAGCAGTCAACCCTATCAATAATGCATTACTATACTCACTGATTAGGTTTAAGTAAGTTTTAGACAAAGACCTGTGACATTCATCAATAAAGACTATGTCTGCTTCTGGTAAGGACATCTTTTTTGAATTGATAGCCCTCGCTCTAAGAGTATCTACTGAAGCTATTTGAACATCCTCTAACTTCTTTGGTGAGATGCTCGCCATGATTATTCCATGTCTAATATTAGATTGGTCTAATTTGTCTGACGCTTGTGTTATTAATTCCCTTCTATGAGCTAAGAAGAGCACTTTAAGTCCTTTCTCTGTGAAGTAATCAACCAATGCAGCTGCCATCACTGTCTTTCCCGATCCTGTAGCTGCTTGAAGTATTATTCGTTTCTTTCCCTTCTTGTTTGATTTGATTAAATCGTTAAGAACATCCTTTTGGTATTTTCTGAGTACAAAACTCATCTAAATGTGTTGTATAAAGATACCCCTACGAATAGTACGAAGTATAGTATTAGAAATAGTTCCATGTTGTTTCCCTTTAATTGTTTAGTTTAATTAGGGTTGCATTGTAAGTACGAAGTGCAACATCTTCATAGCAGTTTAGACAGCTAACTTACTTAACTGTATCTTTTCCTATAACTAGGGATCAGAACGGTATATCTTCTTCATTATCTCCAGCAACGTCTGCTAAAGCTACCTTTTCTTGCTTTTGGAAGTCAAAGGTTGGAACGAATTCTTCACCTGTTCCTTGATCCTCTCTGTACTCTACAAGTTCTAGTATCTGAACAGCTTGCAATTCAAGAGATGTGTTCTCTTTACCATCACGGCTCCAATTATGACCAGAACATTGAATGTTACAAATAGACTCATTACCAATCAGATCGGTGAATGGGTTTCCGTAAGTATCAACAACTATTACTGGCTTCTTAGGCTGTCCACCTTCTCCAAAAGTAGTAGATTTCTTTAACTTAACTTGGCGTAGCCCATCATGAAGAACCAATTCGTGCTCTATGTCTCTCTTTATCTTAGGGAATAAACCAGTTTTCTTGTAGGCATCTGCTTGTTCATCACTAAGGACAGCTTGAATTGTCCAGTTATTCACACCTTCACCTTGGTAAGGTGGCTCAGGATTATTTTCTTGTAGTTTAGTCCACACTACTTTTACATTCTCAAACGAGTATTTTGTTATATTTGACATAATTGTCTCCTTTTTGTTGTTATGTCGATTCTATATAGTAGCAGTAGAATCTACATGTTTTTAACTTCTGCTACGAAGCTTTTGTTTTTATCTCTATAAGGGCAACATAGGAATTTCTCTTACTGTGTAAGGCCTGTAGCCCTAACAGAAGAAATATTCTGATTCCCTTATTTGTTCCAATTTTAAGTCCCCTTGATTGGGTACTTTTGCATCGAAACTTTCATCACAATTGACAAACTGTTCGTACATTTTGGTTATTACGTTACAGCTGTACATTCCAATAAATACCTCTTTGGTTGTTTCCAGTAATTCGTCTACATCATCAGCATGAACTGAAAATGAATCATGGATAGCCCCAAATGAGGAAACTCCAACGGACTTCAGATGGTTTATTACTAAACACATATGTGAAGCATCCATTGAATGAACATAGTTAGGGCTTATTCCAGACATTATCTCATGCAGAGACGGCTTGTCAGTTACCTCATGGTAGACAAGATCTATTCGTTCTTTGTTAAGTCTAACTACGGTTTTCTTTTTTCTAGTAATCCATTTCTCAGCATTGACAGGAAATCCACTTGGAGTCTCCCATTGAGCTGAGTCATAGCCTAGTTCTTTTATTCTGTGCTTTGTTAATGCTTGCAAGTAGTTTTTGATTGCTACTGGCCCTGAGCATAACGAGTTGTATGTTTCTACTAAATCCTTTGCTAGTCGGTTAGCAACAGACCTTGTTATTCCGTACTTTATTGTCATCCCAGCATCATAGCAGTCTGTGTAAATAATGTTGGCTATACAGCGAACTCCTGCATCATAAGCCTTGGTCATTGTCCCTCGTTTACTGATGCCTTTTCTGATTAGCTTCATTGGTATTGCTGCTAGTATTTTTCCAAGGTCGTTTCCAACATTTCTGTTAATAATTCCTTTGGCAACAACAATGTAGAAATCAATTGGCTTTTTCTGAGGTATTAGTCCCACCATCTTCCCAGCTATTTCATCTTTACTCATTGCAGCAAGATGTTGTGTTCCATTTACAGAGCCATCTATAGCTATCGGTATTTGAGAGTAATAATCTCCCTCCTCAGATAGGTAATGCACAACCTCAAAACACAAGGATAAGAATACCCAAGGCTTCTCAGCATCAAGCCATATGTCCCTAGCTTCTATTGGATCCATAGCTATCTCTAGAATAATACCTAAGTTCTCTTCTGCCCAGTTAACTCTGTCTTGAAGAGTCATCTTGTCTACTGACATATCTGGAACACTATCCTTTTTCAAGTCAGAAACATAATCATATTCCAACCAGTCAAGTTTCTCAATTTCGTTTGTTTTGTAAGATTGGTTAAAGCTATTTGCAATATGTATTAGTAAATGCTTGTACCCTTTATCGGTCATTAGCTTCTTTTCGGCAAACATAAGATGACCCCTTGCAAGGTCTGATGATTGATAAGAGAAGTATGGATCACGAGCATAAACCCTACCTCTAAAGTCTAGGAAACTAGCTAAGTAGAACTTGTATCCTAGCCATCCAGGCACTTTATCGTCCCCATGTATTGTGTTAATAATGAACGAATCTCTGTTTGCTTGAGATCTTATCCTTAAACATGTTTGTTTAGCTAACCAGAGCCTATTCTCAATTTCGTATACCTCTTGGCATCTCTTTACCTTTTTGATTATTGGCTTGTATTTCTTAGAAGATTGGCTTATGTTCTTTAATTGCGACTCAAGCTTGACCATCTGAGTTTCAATTGTTTTAACTGTTGCGTTGTTTCCTTTATGAGGCTCGAACAAGATATCGTTATGATACAAATCAACATCTTTGAGTTCTTTGTTGATGCTTTCTCTCTTAATATCAAGAACGCTAAATACTCGATTTTGGCCATCTTTTGTCTCTACCCTTATGTTGGTATCAGTTAATTGTTTTTGTAGCTGTATGGATATCTCAGCTACCTTAGGGTTGACTTCCCATTGGACTTCTTCTAATGAATTAACTGCATTTATAAAAGGCGGAGGAGTTTCTTTGTCTATTTGTATTTTTCCTTTAACTAAGATGTCTTTACATCCCATAACCATTCTTTCTTTAGAATTCCATTTAGGATACTTTCTAATGCTTATCCCAGCCCTTTCTTTAATTGGCATCTTTATGTTGTCGAAACGTTCTCCCAATTCAAGATGGTAAGGCTGAAACCTTATTTTCCTTTTCTTACCATCGATAACTATCTCATCATAGGTTAAGAAATCTTCTCTATGCAAAGTTAAATACTTATTCTTTATCAAAGATTCAACAATTAACGAGCCTAATTGAGCGCTCTTATTTGTATTTGGATTTGGAACGTCTAGTGCTTTTGTTGCAATTTCTCCTATCTTGATCAATGTGTTAGTTAGCCAAATCATTCCGTTATGTTTACAGAATGAATAAGTTAAATAGTTAAAAGTGTCTAGGACTATTGAATAAGAGCGAAAGTCATCTCTTAAACATTTGGCGTTTCTAAATATTTGAACTGCAGATCTTTTGTTATTCTTAAAGTCTGTTATTTTGTTTTCTATATCCCATACAACCTCTTGTACTTTGTATTCCATAAATCCCCTTTTATTTAGTTTTTGATTTGCCTAGTTACAAAGCTCTTATTGTTTTGTTCTTCCATAGTTGACATCAGCACATCATTTTGATCTTGTCCAATCTTGTCAGGAATAAAGACCCATGCCTCTATTCCTTTGGCCATTAGTCTTTTTCCTAGTTTATATGCTGATGCTTGACCCGTGTAATTTCTATCGTTGTCGGCATATATCCAGACTTGCTCTATTCCCTTTGGAGGAATAAAGTTCTCTAAACAATTAGAGTTCATTGCAGCAAAGGCTGGTAAACCAGAATCTATATGAGCAGCATAAGCTGATTCAATCCCTTCAGCTATACATATCTTATCTTCAAAATCAATATGTAATCGTATTGCAGCTCCAGATATTGTTCCCTTAGGAGTCATTACCTTTCTAGCAGGATCTATATCCGCCTTCTTTCCATCTTTTGTATAAGTAAGATGATAAGACACAGCGTTCCCTTCCCAGTCTTTAATTAAGGCAACTAGCACCTCATATTCTCCTTGGCTTTTCATGTCTTTGTAGAATTTAAGAGTAGCTTGTTGAAGGCCTTCTGGGTAGGATGTGAAACCTCTAGAGTCTAAATATTTAGTTACGGATGTGTAACCCATAAGAGGTCTTGCTTCTTCTGCTACCTTTCTTAAGGCAGGCACTGGATCAAATTTAGGATTGTCAACTGGTATTCCTCCAGTTATCCCAAGAATACCTTTGATTTGTTTTGCGGCAGAGGCAAAGTTTATGTCAAAGTATTTCTGAACTAAATTCCAACCATCTCCATTTCCACATTGATTACATATGTAACGACCTTCGTTATGAAAGTCTGTGAATCTGAATCGGTCTTTTCCTCCGCATAATGGACATGGCCCATTCTTACCGTTTAAGAAGTTTTCAGGAATACCTAACTCAATTAGAATATTGAGCCATCTCCCCTTCACTTCTTTTGTGACATCTGCTTTCATATTTTCTCCCAAGTAGTTGATAATTTTAACATTAGTGCTTTAAGTATGTGATGTTTTTGATAGAAGGATTCCAACATTTTGTACATCCACTACACTGTCCGTTAGTTTCAAAAGCCCTACAAGTTGCCTTGTCTGGATCTGTTGTAACAGTTGATGTATGAGCGTACTTAGGTGGATGCCCATCAACCATAGAACCGCTCAATCTTATCAAGAGATTCTTAGGTATATCACCTTTGAAGTTCTTAATTAAGACTGATTCCTTGGTAGGAAGCCAATGGTTAATCTTTGGAGTTTGTCTAGCTACTTCGATAATCTTTTCAAGGTGTTCTTTGCTTTGCAAGTCACCACTGTCGAAATGTCTAAACAAGCCCGATTGGGTTATCCTCTTTTTATGATTCAAGATAAACACCCAAGCCTTTACCCAACTGTTGTCGGATATAAGCTTGGTTCTGCGTTGCAGAGCTTTCTTGACGTTTGAAAATCTGTAGTTGCCTTTTCTGGCGTAGCAGTCAAAGCATACAGACCCTGGTATGAGAGCCAGTTTTGATCCTGTCTTGCAGTCAAATGCTGACAGGTTACTACTGCAGGTATCTAGTTTAGATGTTTTAGCAACACCTCCAGTAATTTCTTCTGCTCTTTTGAGCGTTGTTATTTGTATATTCATGTTATTCATGTTATTTCCCGTTATTTGTAATGGTGTATAATGGAATCCGATGGATCAAACCCACGTTCTCCCAAGAACTACTACTCTCCTCAAGAATAGATTGATCCATCACCTTATTATTGTTCTGCATGTGAGGCCACCTCATCATCTGGAACATCTTCATGTACAGCAGACCAATCAGACCAGAATAGGTAATCATCATCGCTGTCTTTTTGTATTTCATCAAAGACAACATAAGTATTATCTAAATTGGAGTTGACATACATTCCTGTGACACATATTTCATCACACATATACCATTCACCGTCTTCTGTCATGAACCCGCTATCTATGGATTCGCTACAATAGCTGCAATTATGTCTCATTAGCCTTATCCTCCATAACTTCTGTTCTGTCAACTCTAAGAACGATGTAGCCAGTGTCTGATGATACTTCTAATGCATCACAGATATCTTGCCACACAGCTTTACTTCTAAAGTCTTCTTGATATAGTTCTAAGTAATTCATACTTCCTCCTTTTTATACTCAAAATTGAGATCAGCACCACAACTAGCATTTAGATTGTGAAGACACACACCTTCGTATCCCTCTTCTATTCTAAGGTTTGCTATTAGTTTAGCCTCATCTAGACTTAACCAGTAATCTGATAAGTCATTAGAGTCTTCATCGACTACTACCCATTCTTTAGTTTTATTGTTGCTCATTGTCCTACCTCCCAACTACCATCAGTAACTACTTCTACTTTTAAAGAGTCGTTAATATCCTCAATAAAATCTAAGAAGTCATCAAGTGTTTTGAATACTTTTACTGTTCCAATATCATCTTCGGCTTTTATTCCGACAACATCATCTAATACAAACTTCATACTATCTCCTTTATTATTAATTTTAAATCTATCCCACACATCATCAGACCACATAGCGCTTCCAATATGTTTTTTCATGTTTTCTTTATTCATCTTATTCCTCCTTATGATGAGACTTCTCTTATAATATTTGTTGGTGTACACAATATATCCATGTCTAAAACTTCCGTTCCATCTGTAAGTACACCTTCATTTAAGTAAAGATAATCTGCATCCCAACTATCATCACCATCTGATATTGTTATAAAGAATTCTTTATATCCCTTCTCTTGCATTTCTTCAAGCATTTCAATTAATTTTATAATCTTCATGTTTCCTCCTTAAATTGTATTAATAAAGTCTGAGCCTAGAAGCTCTGTTACAGTATCACCAATGGTATTGTTATAATAATCCCACTGACCTTTAGTCTGTGATTCCACAACTTCTGCAACAGCATTATTGAAGTCTTGGTCGCCTATCTCATCATCAAGATATTGACCACTACTTGCTAAATCTTCAATAACTATCGGTGTTAATATACTTTCCATTTTCGATGCCCATTTAGAATACTGTTCTTCTTTAATTAATCGTTCGTATTCAACCATGGTCATACCTTCTTTCCATTTAACTTTACTCATACTTCCTCCTTTATACCCATTCAATTTTAAAATCGTTCCATTCTTCGATATACTCACCTTCTATTTCTTCTTCATAGAAGTGTTCCTTTACCTCCTCCCAATTCTGAATATGATTAATAGGCATTAGACCAGCAACATCTAATACAAACTGTTTAGGTGTACTGCCATCTTCCCAAGCCTCCATAAGTTCGTTAGCAGTGTATTCCTCTAATATCCAAGGTACAAACAATTCTTCTTTTACTTTAAGTGTTTTCATACTTCCTCCTTTGTTCCATTCCAGTCAATAGAAATAACCTCAGCACCCCACATACTTGCCTCTTCTCGTGCTTCGGCCATTACTTTCCCTTTGTTGGTTTCGTCTGTTTCTAATACAAAATAGAAATGCTCACCGTGTTCAATACAATTAACTTCGTATTTCATTACAAGTCCTCCATTTGATTCTCTAAACATGCTGCAGATTGGATGATTTGAAGTCTTTTAGCAAGGTCTCTTTCGTAGCTACCTACCTTTCCAATAACATCGTAATCTCCTTTCTTTATTTTCTCAATATCATCCCAATCCATAGATGTCTCTCTTAGATGTTCAACCACATATCCTAATTCACTAGCTAATGAATTATTATTGTCCTTTAGTCCTTTAATGGTTTTATTCAGAATCTTAATGCTGTATTCTTGAGATACCCAGCCAGTGTTGCCATTAGCGATATGATTAATATCTTCATTGCTAAATCCGCTACTTACTAAGAATTCAGTAAACATCATGTTTTCAGATGATAGGTTTTGAACCTCATCTTTAAGATTTAGGATGCTTCTTTGTTCCTCATCCCATATACCTGCTCTATAATCAACCTCTGCTGTTGATGTGTAGATCTCAATGTCGTTTACATTTACAACAACATCTCCATCTTCGTTGAAGGCTGTTATTCCTTTTTCCTTGTACCATTTAATGGCCTTATCGTTTCTTTCCATATTCATGTTATTACTCCTTTATTGTTTAAATTAAACCAGCTTTGGTTTCTTTGTACTCATCATATCCTTGATCAGGATCTGCCTTTTCATGCTCAATTTCCTCTACTGCATATATCTCGCTTCCACCATGAGTAGCTCGACAAGACCAAGTATCTTCGTATGCTTCACGCAACGCTATTTCCTTGGCCTGGTCTTCATCTGAGGCTTCTATTTCTGTTCTGTAGACATTGCTTACATCTACTTCTACTGTATATATATTCATGTTTCCTCCCATTTTTCGTATTCAACAAAGATCTCACCATTTACTAACGTTTTAGCGTTTGACAGTGGATGTCCAGTTTCGGTAAGAGCGCCTCTTAAGACCCAACTGCCAGATCCCTTAAGCTTCTTTTCAACATAAAATTCAATTAACTCTTGAATTTCAATGGCTTGTACATCAATTTTTATATCTTCATTCATACTTCCTCCTTTTCTGTTACGAACATCATAAAATCAATTGCATCATGAGGACTACATCCATAATCTGAATGTCCTCCATCAACAAATCTTAACGACTGATTGTCTGCTGTTAAGAACATCCCATCATCGTTTGTATACACATCTACCATCCATCCATTATCTGAAGCTTCATAGATTACAAACAAATGGTATTTATGCCAAAACATAACCTCTCTACTTTCTTCTAATACTTTAGCGTATAAGTCTTTTGTTACTTGTTTCATAATTCCTCCTCTACATATTCATCATCATATTCAATATCTGTTTGCTTATTACAGTCGAAACAAAACCCTTGAACATCATCAAGTATTGCAGTCATTTCAATAGAATATCCACCATACTCACTCACATTAGGTTTAATCCAAGCCTTGACTTCAACATCTGTTGAGCCACATTCTTCACATAGATAACTCATACTTCCTCCTCTTTTTTATACAAATGCCCGAATTCCTTTTCAATGTTTTCACCCGTGAATTCGATAACATAAGCATCATCTTTGTTGTAATGGTTTACTACTGAATTGTACAAAACATATACAGCAGTGATTGCTGGTATACGTTCTGCTTCTGGCATAGCGCTAATTACCATATCTGCATACTGCATTGCTTCTTCTACTGTGTCCCTTGTGGCGAACAAACCGTTTCTTTCTAACTTCATGTTATTACTCCTTTATTATTTAATTTACGAACGTCATCGCATCAAACTCATCTCTTATGGTGTAATTTGATTCAGTCCAATCATCTATCTTTGCATTAGCATCTTGAAAGACATACTTTGGCAGGGAATGAATATCAATTTTTGATACCCAGTCTTCTACTAGTTGTTTAGCTTCGTCTAAACTTGATGCTTCTACTCCTACCCAATCATGTAATTGGATTTCATATCTTACTTCGTACATCTTCTTCATAACTTTCTCTCCTTCATTATTAAATAAGCCATTTCGCTTCCAACATCTCTCTGGTCACATTCGATTTCAAATGCACCATCATAGTCTTCAACTTCATTTGCTTCATCTCTTAGGCCATTCATACCTAAGAATTCTCTTGCTAGGTTTAATAACTTTCGTTGATTATTCATCTATTACCTCCACATAATCTCCGATTGAAACAACCTCGGTTTCTTTTAAGAACTTACTTGGGTCTTGTTGGTATTGTTGTTGAACCATACCTACCGCTTCATCTTCATTCTCTGCTTCAACATTAATCATAATGCTGCTAAAGTCTATTGCTATTGAATATTCCTTCATATTTATTTCTCCTCTTTATTAGATTTAACTTCGACTACAATCTTCTGTGTGTAATCTCTCACTATATCAAACAAAACTCTATCCTTTAGGTTAGCTGGTTCAAAACCTAAACCAACCTTACGAGTATCTCCAATCGTCTTAAACCCATAGCTCTTGTTGCCCTCTACGTACAGAGGCTCCCCATCGCTATGAAAGTCTGTAGGAAGATATCCAACCTCTCCGTTTATCAAACTATCTGCTCTTGGTAGGTACTGAAACTTACCATTATCTTTGCGTATAAATGCTGGTGTCAATATGTTCCCAACCTTCATAACACAAAACACTGTTATATCTTGTAAAGCCATATTATTTCTCCTTTAATTTTAAGTACATAATCCTTGTATCCTTTGTAGCTGATTTAGATTCAATCAACCCTAGAGCTTTCATATTTCCTATTGCTCGTTTAACGGTAGATAATGATTTATATCTAAACATAGGATGTTCAACTATTTCACTAACATATGCTTTATCTCCTCTCCAGCCAATGTAAGCTAAGATTTGAAACTCAGTACCAGTTAGTTCTTTAGTTTTACTATCCCATTCTTGTGAAGCTTTAAGAAGCGTCATATATCTCCAAGCTATCTTTGCTTTATCTTCATTCATGTTATTTCTCCTGTAGTATCTTTATTATTAATGATATTTCATGCGTTTCATCACTTCCCAGCCTGTCTGACCATTCAAGTAATGATGTAAGCTTTCTTATCGCTATATCTTTATTAATATTAATTTTCATTGTTGATACTTTCTTATATTCACGATTCATTTGTTATCTCCTTTGTTTATTTCCTTATCGTTGTATTCAATAGTGTGTATTAATTGATATGCCATCCAAAGAATAGCAACTCCTATTATTAGTTCAACTATGTCCATCATAGTGACTCTACCATCTTTTTTAACTCTCTAATAGCTTCGTAATGAGCTTCTCTGGCTTCAATCTTTCTTTCTACTGATTCCCAGTAGCCTTGCTTTGATTGAAAGTCGATGATTGCTTGAGCTTCTTCTGGGAAAGCCTTTACAAGTTTCTTTTGGTTGCCTGTATCAGCATGTGAAATACAGTCAGCTAGCTTAGACTTAAAGCCTCCTAAGCTTCTGTATTGCCAATCCCATACGAATTGCTCACCTTTAGTTACTTCTATCTTGCCATGTGGCATCATATGTACTAATTTATTCATGATATTCCCTTCCTGTTATTGATAATGTTGAGCAATCAATGATATATGTGCCATTGTTACCGTTGTTGTAGTCCATCTGACCTACTATTCCTACACCTAAGGATAAGTTGCCCTCTATCTCATTGCTAATTACACCAATCAGTCTAGCTTTGGCGTATTCTGCATCTCCCATTCTGCCATCCATTACCTTTCTAGCTTTCTCAAGATAATAAGAGACTTGATCAGGTGATCCGTTCCAATGTAAATAAATACCAACAGCACATTCACTAAACTTCTGTGTTGATACTTCTCTTAAACATAATACTGCTCTGTTTCCCATGTTATTTCTCCTTTGTTGTTATAGTTCTGCTGTGAAGTAACAGTCATCATTTGGATTCTCTTCAAAGAACTTCTGAATCTTCCTGCCTAAGTTAAGTCTTGCATACCATTCCATCTGTCTTTCAATAGCGTCTGTGTTAATGACTTCATCATGTTTATCTTTCCAATATTTGATAATCATGTCATTGCTATAACCGCTTGTTTGTTCAAAGAACTGGTCTAGTCTTTCTTTCCAGTCTCCAAGTTCTTTAAGGCATTCTTCGATACCTTCTTTGACCTTTTCATCCTTGCAGTCATTTGGTATGTTGTAGTCAATAAAATTTGGTTCTGCCTCGTATGCTCCAAAGAACTCTGCATCATCACTTGATTGAATTCCAAACCAGAACTTACCTTCTATATCACCTGTGTAATATCTACCCATGTTATTTCTCCTTTTCTTGATTAACGTACTCGTCCAATTGGTCGAATACTGATTGTTTAGAGCCCTTGTAACCGAACTCTTTCTTTACTTGGGCATAAACGCTTCGTTTAGAATGTTTCATACCCAATACCTCTAGACCTAATGCAGCACGAAGCGCAATAAGCCTAAATAAGTTTGTATTTGTCATTAATGTTCCCATGTTATTTCTCCTTTTTATTTCTGTATTAGAATCCCTATGGATTCCATTGTTGATAATAGCTTTGCGTATTCAAGCATTGCTTCTGGATCATTAGACTTTAGTACTGCAGCTTGAAGCTTGTCTAAAGACTCTTTTAGTGTTTTATATGGTTCAAATATACTTTTCATGTTATTTCTCCTTTATTGTTATAGACCTTCGTTGTCTCTTTCTCTATATTCAGTCTCTCTTTCATTGAACTCTTTATCTTCAGGTGCTGCTCTGTAATCACCTAAATTAAACTCCATCTTAGCTTCTTTGGATATATCTCCGATCATGTCTCCTATCGTATCCCAAAGCGTATCTATTAGATTGTCTGTTAAGAATGCATGCACATTGTTTATAGAGTTGTCATCTTCTGATAATTCACTATCTAATTGTATATGCTCATCAATCACACCTTTTAATGCTCGAGGCATGATTGATTTAAACCTTCCATATGTTTTATCTAATTGATGTTCTAAGTTGTTTATTAGTTTTTTACTTGCCATACATAACTCCTAATCTTTGATCATTCAGATATCTAGTGGCATCTGAATGAAGTGTTTCATAGTCCCTTAACTTATAAAGACTATCTATTACATCCTTTGGCAGACTATCAAAATGATCCACTTCTGGAAACCTATTAAGCATTTGCTTTTGTTGTTTACTTAGTTTTCTTGCCATCTCTTACTCCTATATTTATGTAAAGGTAAATTAAGAAAGCCAACCAAATGATTGACCCTCCTACTAATAACTGCATTATTAGTTGTTTGTCCATTAATACTCTAGTCTAGAGACTATGCGTTCAATGGTTTTGTCAACAATGTCATCTTTGACATCGTCTAATTGATTATCTACTTCATCATAAACAATAGATTCAACTTTGTTTTGATCAATCAGATCTAAAGATAGTACAGCCTCATCAATTTTCTCTTGAATAATCAAGTCTATTGATTTGTTTTCCATCTTCTTAATCTTAGAGTTAAGCTCTACAACCTCAGCTCTCAATAAGACAACTTCTTGGTTTTGTTTGTTGATAGTGCTTGCCATATCTTCATGACTTTCTTCTTTATATTCTTCCATGTTATTACTCCTTTGTTATATTGCTAAAACGAACATGATAAAAGCCCAAACTAGAGCTAATACCGTTAAATAAGAGAGCTTGACATTTCTATGAGCTGGGTTTAGGCCAACTCTGAAACATCTCACACCCCATATACCCAAAGACAGGATTAACCCAGTTAGGATTAAAACTATCGTTGAATGAAAAGTTACATATGTGTTTGCTAAATCTTCCATCTTATTTCTCCTTTGTTGTTGATTTACTATCTAACCAGTCTAAGAACTTCCATATTGCCTCTTCTGAAGGCTGGGGAACTTGTGGCTGACGTTCGATATCATCTTGTGAAGGACTTACATCCATTTCAATGTTATCTTCTTGCATTTCGATATGTTTGTCTGAATAATAACCCATTAGATTTCCTCCCTTTCTACTGACCTAACATTTGTATCTATGACATTAACTGATCCATTGTAACCAGACCATTCTGCAATGTCATCTTCTAGCATTTTTATTGCTGATTCTGAATCTTCAGCGACAACATCAAACTTCCTATAAACAAATACAGGATCGACTTTAACTTTTCCACCGAACAGGTTTATATCTATTGTGGTGGTCATACCAAAGCCGATTATGTATAAGTACTCTTTTACGCCCTTACTGGCCATTTCTGTATCATGTGGTAGCATGCTATTTCTCCAGTTTTTTAACAAAAGTATCCCAAATCCAACATCTGAATTGAGACGGCTTGTATTGGAACTCCAAGTTAGTTTCTAACTCCTCTTGGAAATCCCACATTAGCAATTGCATTTCTGTAATGTTGTTATGTAACCATTTATTTACTTTTATTTTTATTGCTATTCTTGTTTCTGCTTCATGCATCTTCATTTTCATTCTCCTTAATTATGTATTTTTGTGAGAAATCTATTACTCTTGGAACATTTAAGAGTTCATCAAGTGTATTGATTTCAATTTCTATACCGTTATCAATTTGTTTACTAAAGCTATATTCGTTTAATTTAGATACCGAACATAATTCAAATACTTCTATTGATTCGTTATGGTTGTTTGTATGAATTGTTATTAACATATTATTACTCCTTTATTGATAAAAGGCAGCACCCTAATTGGATGCATACCATTGATAATTAACCTAAAACGGTGCGTCTTCGGTTAATGTTTGTGTTGCAGTTGCTTGCTCTGGTTGCCCAAAGTTATTCAATTGCTTAACAAAGCTAGTAACAATCTCTGTCACATAATGCGTTACACCTTCCTTTTTGTAAGAACGATGTTGAAGCTTTCCATCAATTAGAACATTTGTTCCTTTCTTGATGTATTTCTCTACAATATCGACATTATTACCTCGAACAACAACTGGGTGCCATTCTGTCTTTGTTACTCTTTCTCCAGACTTTTTATCAATCCAAGACTCATCGGTAGCAACAGAAAATCTTGCCTGCTTATTACCATCTTTGAATGTTACAACTTCTGGGTTTTTGCCTAAACGGCCGTTAATGATTACTTTATTCATAGTAATACTCCTATTTTTATTAAAAGAACTAGCTACATTATTGTAACTAGCGTGAAGCAAATGCTTCTTAATACACACTCTGAATTGAATGCATATTAAGAAGAATCTACCTAGAAGACACAGCGTGTCTTCCAAGTATCAACCCTTCTATTCCTCAAGGTACAGCAAAAAGAGATATCCCTTATTGGAACGAAGCTTCCGACTGTTTTTCACAATAACTAATTACTGCTTTATCCTCTTCACTTTCATCATCGAAAGGAAGATCCTCGTAACAGTACTCTTCATAGTCATCGTATCTTTCAAGCTCTTTAGCTTCATCATAGTTCCGAACAAAGACAATCCTCGCTATGATTTGCTTCTCTCTCAGCCAAATAGCTAATGCTGTTGCTGGGAAGAAGCTGATGGCTGTTACCGTTGGATTATCAACCATCAGGATTATGTACATCATAGGTGCAAGAACCAATAAGGTCATTGCAGTTTGATATACAGTGCTGCTATCGAAGTGCATCTTTAACCAAGGTGTACTTCTAAGCTCTATTTCCACTTTATCGTCTGTGGTATTGACAGTTTTATTAAACATATTAAGGTGTTTCATGATGACCTCCTGGTCGTTAGTTATAATCTATCTTTTTGTTTGTATTCTTCGACTTTGTTTAAAGTCCAGTACACAGTTGTTGGATTAAATAGTAAGAAAACTACTATTGGTATTAATACGATAATATCGCCTGTCATGATGACCTCCTGGTCGTTAGTTATAAAAAAGAAGCTACCTAGAAGACACAGCGTGTCTTCCAAGCATCTTCATTGGTTACTCGATGATATACACATTCTTACCATCTTTATCAATAGTAAGAATGTATAAGTCCTTGATGATTACAGCGTTTTCAGCTGTCCAACCAACAGAGTCCAACGCTTTATCTATAGCGCTGTCATCAAGGTCACTTGTGTTTCCGTTGTGGTCTTCACCAACAACCTCAACATCAACAACCTTAGTACTGTAATCTCTACGGTACTTAAGGTTGTATCCAAGTAAATCAATGTCCGAAGACGTTAAGTGATCTTTATAGATGTCCACTTCAATCTGGTAGCTAAATGTAGCCATTTTTGACCTCCTGGTCGGTTGTTAAACAAAAGTTATCCACATAGTTATCAACAAGTTATACACAGGTTGTAGGAATATGTGGAAAACGCCCACAGCCCTTACGGCAGTAGACGAATTCCTATGTTGCCCTTATAGAGGAAAAAACAAAAGAGCAATGATAGAATTGAGATGGGCGCAATTCTTAGCTAGTAGACCTAGCCCATCTACATAGAATCTTAGTAGTATCCATCAGCAACTAAATAGACTTCTGAATAGACCCACCTATTATCATGATAGGAAACATTAGAGGGAAGCACAGAGAACTGTGTAGTCTATTTAGTTGACTAATGGATATTTAGATAACCTTGATTGGAAACCATGAAGGAACCAATAAGGTTATTGTTAGATTCTATATAGATACTACCTGTTGAACAAGTAGTATCTATCTAAAAACTGTAAGAAGAGAGTAGTACTTTAGGTACTTATCAGGTAGCACATACACTACTACTCTTCATAGAGTCTACAGAGGTCTAGTTAGAACTACAGGCGTTAGATTACCTGTAATAATTCCTATGTTGCCCTTATAGAGGAAGAAACAGACCCTCAGAGTCACGAGGATGTGTTTCTAGCGTACTTTACGAGTGACGCATAGTAGCATCACCGTAAGTGGTTGGAAGCTACTGGCAATACTCTAGGGTTCTTTAGCCATGCCATAGATGATAGTGAAAGGACTATCCTTAGTGATGGTGATAGTCTTGTCAGTCCAACTGACCTTGATGTTCTCACCCTTGTATGTAATGTAGGCTGAGTCTACACCCTGCTCCCACTTAGGATTGCCATCTACCCATTCCTTTAAGTAAAAGGCATACTTCGCCCACTTACCAGTGAATGACGTACGCTTCGATGTTAGATCCTTGTTCTCAATGAACTTAAGGATTGCTGTTTGTGCTAGGTTTAATGTAGCCATGATAATACCTCCAAGTATTAAAAGAGCAGTCTCATCAGTGATGCTTGCTCAAGGCACCAGACACCCGAAGGTGTTTCGACTTAAGAATGGCCAATAGCCAGGTTAAATAATAATTTCCCAAGAGTTATCTTGGTGTGAATCGAAGTTGAATAAGAAGCTAGTGCTAGCTTCAAGCTTGTAATCACAATCAAGTGACGGACATGGGTGCGAGAACAACACCCTTGTAATAACATTGTCTTCCAGTGTGTATGTTAACTGCTGGTAGTCACGGACATGTTGTTGACACTTAGTATCGTTGAACGCTGATCTAGCTCTTGCTTTCTGTATGAATAGACTTTCTTGTTTCATGATTGCCTCCTTGGCATTACGAATCTGAATTGATTCTACCTAGAAGACACATCGTGTCTTCCTGGACTAAGGGGGGGTTGCGAATACTATTGGGCGGGGGAGTATATATATATCACCCACAGACGATAACCTTGTAGTTTTCTAAACTTTGCACACAGATAACACACAGGCTATAATCACAAACACACAGACCACAAAGGAGCTATATGGCTATTAGTAAAGTAAAAGAAGACAAGGTAAGCAAGAAGCTGAACAAGGTTTTGCTTGCCAAGAATCCGAATGCCGAGACCATCCCTATGAAGAGTAAACAGTCTCTTGGTAGTTTAAGTATTGCTGAGTCTGGTAAGGCTACTCAGTTTAAGCCAGGGGTAAGTGGGAATCCAGCAGGAAGACCCAAAGGCTCTAAAAATAAAAATAAGAATACTGGGCCTACTGTATCTGAGGCCTTTGCTGATCTTAACGATAGGTTGATGAGTAATGGAGAGATGTTGGCAGCTATTGCTGAGAAGGCTCTCCGAGAGGATACGATGACAGGGTTAAAGATTGCCTTGGAATGCGTTAAGGAAGCTAATAAATATATTGAACCCACTATGGATGCTAAAGAAGCTAATAAGCAAGCACCTATTGAGGACCTAACTCAACAAGAAATTAAGGAAAGACTGTTTAAGATTGTTAACGACTAAGGAGGTAACAGATGCAAAAGCTGATTGATTTGATGAAAGACATCATTGCATTTTTAAAGAAAGGTATTACAAAGAAGAGAGGGCCTGGTAGACCTAAGGGATCTAAAAATAAAAAGAAATGAAGAAAGAATATGAAGCTTCTGAGCTGTTAGAAGAATTAGAAAAAAGAAAAACCTGGAAAAGATGGAAGGTAGATCCAAAGGCTTTTATTGAAGAATCTTTAATGATCTATCCTAAGGATGCTGATAAGGGTCTTATTCATCTGAAAGTTAACAAAGCCCAAGAGGTTGTTGTTGATGAGTATATTAAGCAGATGAAAGAAATCGGATATGTCCGAATGATTATCAGTAAGTATCGTCAGGCAGGGTTCTCAACTATTAGTTCAGCATTAATCTTTCACAGGACTCTATTTTTTAAGAATACGAGAGCTGTAATTATTAGTCTTGATAAGCCAACAACTGAGAGTATTTTCAGTATGAGTAAGACATTCTGGGAGAATCTTCCTGAGAATATTAAGCCAAAGTTAGGGGTATCGAATAAGAGGGAAATGGTCTTTAAGGAGAATGATTCTAAATTTAGATTGTTCACTGCAGGAGCAGATAACCCAGGAAGAGGTACAACTAATACTGCATTGCTTTGTGATGAAACGGCTTTCTTCCAGAATGCTGATAAGGTTATGGCTGGACTATTCCAGTCTGTAGCGCTCACTAAAGGTAGTATTATTATCATCAATAGCACCTCTAACGGTGCTCAAGGTGTTTATTACGACCTATGGAATAAAGCTGAGAAAGGGGAAGGTAACTTTACTCCTTTGTTTGTGCCTTGGTATCTACAAGATGAGTACAGGCTTAAGTGTCCCGACAATGTCGAATTAACTCCCGATGAGGTTAGGCTAAAGGAAAGATGGGCATTAGATAACGAGCAGATCTTCTGGAGAAGGATTAAGATTGCAGAGACATCCACAGCGATGTTTAAGCAGGAGTATCCTTTTACAGCTGAAGAAAGCTTCTTACAAAGTGGTAGTTCTGTATTCAGTAAAGAAACCCTTGACAGGTATGTGCCTTATGATCCTGAAAGCGTCCGAGAGTATAACGATGACTACTCAGCCTTTGACGAATCAAGTGAAGGCAACTTATCTTTGTGGCAAGCCCCCAAAAGGGACATGAAGTATCTAATAGGTGCAGATGTCGCTTTAGGTGTGAAAGGGGACTATTCGGTAGCAACAGTAATGACGAAAGATAGGGAAGTTGTAGCTATTTATAGAAGTAATAGAACGGATCCTGTAAGGTATGGAAAAATTCTTTTTTACTTAGGTAGGTGGTTTAACAATGCTTTGATTTGCCCTGAGGCAAACTCAATCGGTGTAGCAACTGTTCAGCAGTTATTTGGTATGAATTATCCGAATATATATCAACAAAGAAAGACTGCTAATACAGTTCCAGATAGTATTAACCATCTTGGATTTAAGACAACTTCAGCAACAAGAGCTCCAATTATTTCTAATTTAAGAAGAATGATTGAAGATGAAGATATAGCGATTCCTAGTAGTTTGATAATAGAAGAATTAAGAAATTTTATTATCACACCAAATGGAAAAGCAGAGGCTTCAGTAGGACATCATGATGACATGGTTATGAGTTTAGCAATTACTTGTGAGGCTTATCGTACACATGGTCATTCATTAACTAACCAAACCTTTAGTTGGGGAGAGATTAATTCTCAGTATCAAACCCCAGATACTAAGTGGCTTTAAGGGAGAATATTATGAGTTGGTTTGATAGTTTATTTAGTGACAGCGTAGACCCTGAGCCTGGGAACTACGGACCAAAAGAAGGCTTGTTAAACATGCCTGATACTACTTATTTGACAAATGAGAACAATATTTTCCCTCAGATGCAAGTAGTTCCTGGTCTATATATGGATGAAAGAGAAGAAGAATTAAAGAGTGCTTTAGAAAGAAGTGCTTCTATCTGGAATGTAAAGCCTAGTGCTTTTGCTTTAGGAGAGGATAGAAACCCAGCTAGAAATACCATAACCCCTACTTATAATTTTAGATCACTTCCTGAAAGAACGGGGGCTAAAACTGGTTTTGGTCTTGGAGTCAATGACAGGCCTAGCATTATTCTTAATGATAAGACACCCATTGATCCAAATTATTTTGAACATGAAGGAGTACACAGGTTAAGCCCTCACTTCAGAAGCTTAATGTCAGATGGTGGTGTTAGGGATTGGGATATAAGTACTAATAAGGGAGTAACTGGTTATCAGATTGGTAATGATGGTGGTTGGTTAAAATACAAACCACAGTATGTAGCACACCCTGATTATAATGATAGAGTAAACTTCTTTACCAATCAATTTGCTAATGACCCTATGAACCAACAACGTCCTGAATTAAAGAAATATATGGGCGGTGCAATGGGGAGGATTCTAGCTGATGACTTACTTAATTTTGATTCTATGGCGGGGGGTGCGATTTCTTCGAGAGAGCCTTATTCGATGGATCCTGAAGAAATATTAGCAAGAGCTATTACTACTTATGGTGCTATGAAAGATTTAGACCCTGCAGTTAGGTTTAACGATGATGGTAAAATTTATAATAAATACATAGGGGCTAATGAGGAACAGGCTAAGAAGTATGGGGTACCAGTAGGTACTCAGCTAACTTACCCTTCTGTAAATAAAGGTATTGGTGGTGGTGCTAGGATTAGACCAGAAACATACGAAGCTATTAAGCTTTGGATGGATAATAATAGAATGAATAAATACGGAAACGGTTTTGCTATGGGAAATCTTAGAGGGCCGCTATCCGCTTAAATAGAGAGAGTTAATATTATGAATCAAGAAGAACGTAGAGCTAGGGCGCAAGCCAATAGAATGTACCATCAGCGTCCTAATACTATTTGGCAGGATTCAGTAGATTATGAACCCCCTTTATGGGCAGAAGTAGGCGCTAGTTTTGTACCTGGCCTCGATCAAGCTATGGCAGTTAGGGATATGGAAAGAGCCAGACAAGCTTGGACAGAAAAAAATTACTTACTAGCAGGGATGAATGGGTTAGCAGCGGTCCCTGGTATAGGGGCTATTGGTTCTGTAGGTAGAAGGATACTAAAGAAACCAGAATATACTTACAGTACTAAACCTGATATTACTCCTAAAAAAGTAGAAGTAGAGTATCCTGCTGGTCCTAGTGGTGTAAAGTCTAGAGTATCTGATGGCCCAACTGCCACAGGAGACCAATGGTATTCAGACAATATTTGGCATGGAAAAAATAATAATCAAAATAGATAATTAAATTAATCAGCAAGAGAGAGCGCGAATGAGAAAGAATAAAATAGAGAAAGTAGATGACGACATGTTGATCGATGCGATTGACAGAAATATCCGTAACGCCTCAGGCGGTTATACGGGTTCATCGGATGCATCAAAAAGAAGAGAGAATTCAATTTACGAAATGTGCTTAGAGCCTAAAGGGGACTTAGTTCCACAAGGTGTGTCTAAGATTGTTTCATCAGATTCTGCAGAAGTTGCAGAGGGTTACACCGCACTGTTAACTAAGTTACTACTTGATAACAATAAGTTAGCATTATTCACTCCGTACAGCAATGAAGTGGCACATGTTAAAGCCTCCCAGATTGCTTCGGACGTAGTAAATTACTGTTTATTTAACTCGAATCCAGATGGTTGGACGAAGTTAGAGACTTGGATTAAGTCCGCAGTTGTATTCGGTAACAGTGCGCTAACCTGGGGTTGGGAAGAAAACTTCGATTACGAAGTTGAAGAGTACGATACAATTCAAGAGGCTGTACTAGATCAAATCTTGGCAGACTCAAATGTAGAAATTGTTGGCGACCTTCAGCTTCAGGATGAAGAGTTCTTCAATCCAGAGGATAGGAATGCTATCACTTATGAGAATGTTAGACTAAGACGCAAGATTGATAAATCAGGCGTTAAGATCACAAACATTCCACCTGAGTCTTTCTTAATCGACAAGGGTGCAGAATCTATAACCGAGGCTAAATTTGTTGGCTTGGTTACAGATATGACACATTCTGACATCAGAAGGAATTGGCCTGACTTTAATGGCGACTTGTCTGAGATGGGTGAAGAGGCTTCTTTCAGAGATTCTGAATGGTCTTTAGAGTCTTATGCTCGTAAGCAATCAGCTGGACAAGATAACTGGATAAACTCTGATGACGAAGAAGATGAGGCTAATATATCTATTACTGTTGTTGAATGTTGGATTCGTTCTGATCGTGACGGTGATGGTATTGCTGAATTAAAGCATGTTATTAAAGCTGGAAATACAATTCTTGAAGAAGAGGATAGTTCTTATATCCCAATTGCGATGCTTAATCCAGTTGAAATTCCTCATGAATTTTATGGCTTGTCTTTACTTGATATGGCTCGCCCGCAGACGCAAGCTACTACAGCTATTATGCGTGGATTCGTTGAGAATGTTTACTTCGGTAACTATGGAAGAACGTTGGCAGATCCTAACGTTGTTGACTTTGCTGCATTACAAAATCCATTGCCTAAGCAGATTATTGCTACTAATGGTTCTCCTGCGAATGCCATTCAACAGATTACTCCTGAACAAGTTAGTCCAGGAACTGGAGCTATGCTTGAGTTCTTAGGATTGCAAAAAGAACAATCTACTGGTCTTACTAAGACTGCAATGGGATTAAATGATACATTGTTTGTTTCAGGTAACTCTGAACAGAAGATGGGCAATGCTCAAAACTCTGCTCAGATTCGTGTTGAGCATATCGGCAGGAGATTTGTTGAAAGTGGCATTAAGGACTTATGTCGTGGCGTATTGAAGGAAATGAGGACTAACCTTAAAAATCCAATGCGTTACAAAACAGACAAGGGTTATGCTTCATTAACAACTGAAGAGCTTCAAATGATGCCTGCCAACATGGATTTAGAAATTCAAGCTAACTTAGGTGAAAACTCAAATACAAATATGAGTATGAAACTTAACCAAATGGCTGAGTTACTACCTATGATGGCTAGCGATCCAGAAGCGGCTGCTTATATAAACCCTCAAGCTGCTTTTAATCTTGCAACTGATATTGTGGCAAACATGGGTCTAGATCCTACTAGATACTTAGTAGATCCTGCCAATGAAGAGTCTCAACAGCAGATTCAGAAGAAGCAACAAGAGGCAAACAATATAGCTGAAACTGTTAAACAGAACGAGATGGAAAGGGCTAGAATTGAAAACGATACAGCTATTGCTAACATTAGTTTTATTAAAGCTGAAGTTGATAATAAAAAGATTGATAATAAGCGTCAGTTATTAGAAGCTGAAGATGAGTCTAATCGTAAGTGGGCTGAGATAGTTATTAAAGCAGAAGGCACTGAAGGAGCGAGAGTTCCTAACGTTAGCCCTGTAAGCTTTAGAGAACTGTACCAGGACACTGATCAAGACGAGAAGGAGGAGGCTAAGATACAACAACAAGGAGAGCAATTAGCTCAAGCCGCTATAGAAAACCCTGAACAAGCTATGCAGATGGCAGAGCAAGCAGGACTGGATCCGTCAGCAATGATGGGTGGACAACAACAATGATGAGAGATAGATGACACAAAAATACAATAGACAGCAGGGTTATAAGAAAGACCCTGATGGCAAACCAAAAAAGGTATCGGTTTATGATGATGCACAAAGGACCTTGACTAAAGGCTACCAATGTGATGAAATAAAAGATACCATGACTATGGTGACTGAGGATATTCTCAATCAACTGTTTACACAGTGGCTAGAAACTAAGCACTTTGAAACAGAATCGAGAGAGTTTCTCTATAAGTTAGCAATTAGTCAAGGAGCAGTGATGAAGAACATCGAGCGCTCAATTACTGCTAAAAACAATAAAGCTCGTGAAAAGGATGATGAATGATGATTGATGTAGAGGTGAAAGCGCTAACTAGAATTGAGTCTAGTATAAGTTCTGTATTAAGTACGATTGCTTTAGGGCGTGGGCTAGGTGCTCAAGCTTCTGAGCTTAACAACTTAATTACAGCTAAAGAAAACATTCTTGCAATGCAAAGGCTTAATGCTAAAGCAAAACCAGCGAAGAAAGAGGCTGTGCAAGAAGGTTCAGTTACATGTGAACATTGTGGTCAAACTGGGTTAACAAAGTTAACTTATGGTAGATGGCACGGTGATAAATGTAAAGGTAAGAAATAAGAGGTTCTATTTAAGAACTATTTGATGATTGATTGAGAGGGTTTAAATAGACCCTCCTATAATAGGAGACTATATGTCAGAACAAAAAAGCGAAGCTACCCAGTCGGATGAGTCGCAAGTTTCAGACTTTGACTTTGATGCTTTGGCGGAT
>LWDU01036198.1_pt1 | contig 41447 bp, 26 predicted proteins | sample 727161 | NCBI WGS metagenome assembly LWDU01 (sample SAMN04566230, study PRJNA314399) | hydrothermal vent metagenome | isolation source: deep sea hydrothermal plume seawater | place: Mexico: Gulf of California, Guaymas Basin | collected 2004-07-11
CCGTTCCCTGAAATGCGGCAGGAAGAAATCCTGGTCCCCAGTTGTTGACGCTTGACTGTGGAGTCCCGCGAGGATCAGGAATGGCCACGTAGGCCGGCAGATTCTGGTTCTCACTGCCCAGTGCGTAGCTGACCCATGCTCCCATGCTGGGAAAGCCATCCAGCGTGGAACCGGTGGACATGAAGTTTTCGCCCGGACCATGCGTGTTGGTCTTGCTGGTCATGCCGTGCAGAAAGCAGATGTCGTCCACCAGATCGCCTAGTTGCGGAACCAGTTCCGACACCATCTTTCCGCATTCGCCGCGCGGCCTGAACGCCCACGGGCTCTTTGTGAGGTTTCCCTGCTGTCCCTGAAACGTCAGCAGACCGTCCGCTCCGGGCATCGTCTGGCCGTGCCGTTTGATCAGTTCCGGTTTGTAATCAAACGTGTCGATATGACTGCAGGCTCCCGAACAGAAAATCACGACAACGTTCTTAGCAACCGCGTCAAAATGCGATTCTCGCGCGGCAAATGGATTCCCTGGGTCGATCTGCGGGCGAATCGAACCATCGTCGCCGGAGTCTTCTGCAAGCAGTCCGTCTGCCTGCAGAAGATGTGTCACGGCAATGCTGCCCAACCCGGTCGCCAGGTCTCCAAGAAAGGCACGTCTGGAATCATGTTCAGAGGCTGACATTGGCGCAGGCACAAAAAGGCTTATGGCGAATGGGCTGGTTGCGGCGGATGCCTGGTATCTTCAGAGAACCGAGACCATCGTTTGAAGTCTCCACAACGCACAAGTGCGTGATCAAATCTTAATGCTGAGGTAGCCGAAGTCGCCAGACCTTGGACGACGTAGAGAATCTGGCGAGTTCGGCTACGGAACAACCCCTGCGCTTAGACTTGAATACACACTAACTGTACGAGTGTACCCGTTCCTGTCTGTGCGATTCCAGCAGACACTTCAAATGCCAGCGCAAACCATTTTCGAAGTCGAGTTTGGGGATGACGGCATCAATGTGCGCGTCGACGATTTCCGTGCTGATCCCCGCATCCGGCATCGAGGCGATTCCCAGTACCGTTGACGAAGGAAACATTCGACGAGCGGCCGCCAGTGAATCTTCTGTCAGCTCGCCCCACGGATCAAGGTCGTGAAACACCAGGTGAATGGGACCGCGCGGCGTCTCCTTCGGAACGATCCGGCGACGTGAAGTGATCAGGGGCAGATGGACTGAACGCAGGCCATAGTCGCGGAGCGTCGAGCAAACAGTTTTTCGGAAGACTCGATCAGGACTAATCACGGCACCAATCATTTCCTGAAGTCCAGACAGGCTCTGACCGTCTGCGGTCGTGTCCATCCGGTGAGCAAACACCTCATCGCGCGCCAAAGTTGGAGGAATGGACGGTCCACCCGAGTCGATTCTGTGCAATTCGGCGGCGATCACCGATTCCGCCAGTCGCACAGAGACATGAAGTGCGTCCGGCCATACAGCTCGGTTTCGTCCATCCGATTCACACCATGGTCCAAAGCAGCACAACAGACGCTGGAACAAAGTCCTGCCAATCAGGTGATTCACGTCGGACTGTGAAAATTCATCGGACCACGACTGCAGCACGACGGTCATTTCCGGATCAGCCGCAAGGATGTCCCACCCGTCCAGCGACGTTCCAATATCCTTAAAGTGGCCCACAATTCTGGTGGCCGGATTCTGCCTCAGCCAGGAAACGAGCGTCGAAAACTCACGGCGGGACGCTGATCCGATCAGAACCACGTTGCAGACGTCAGATTGGAAGAAATTCATGCAATTCGCAGTTCACTGATGGCGAAACGGGATGAGAAGATACACATTTTGACTCACCGGACTCACCGGACTCCTCGTCATCCACCGATGAACGCGATAAGGTTCGTCCACACTTTATAAGGCAAAACAGTCATTCCCCACGACTTTGAGGCATTTTGCTCACTTTCTGGAGGTGAGCCACGAGCGGGAATCACCGGTTTTTGAGATGTGACTTGAGCCTGGTTGGGACCGTGACACACTGGGAAAACGGTCCCGATTGTTTGACGATTGGTCGCCGGGAATGTCTCATAGGTCGGATCTTGTACATAATCCAGCGGTATGGCTGCTTGTCACCTGATTCTGGTGGATCTGCGGTCGTCTATCAACACCAGAGTCGTGAAGGGGGTCCATGAACGGCGTCACCTTTGAAAAGCATTCCGGTTACTGCACGTTGCGATTTACGCCCGAGTTGTCAGAAGTGGCATGGAAGGACGTGGAGGAAGCGACCAAACGCGTCACGCAGCAGGTCCATGACGCTCCAGCGAACTCCGTCCTTGTGGATCTTTCGCCGTTGCAGACCATGCCCAGCGGAGTCGTCGCTTCGCTGGTACAAACATGGAAAGGCATGAATGAGAAGCGGCGTCGGTTTGTGGTCGTATCGCCTCAACAGGCGGTAACCGACGAACTTGCACAAACCGGACTGACATCCTTGTGGACGCTGGCATCAACGCTGGAACAAGGGCACTCAGAACTGGGGGTGGTCGGCGACACCGACGTGGAGATCGATCAGGTTCCACCGCCGCCCGTTGAGCCACTCACCACCTCTTCAGACCCCTTCATTTTTGAGGAACAGCGCGGCTTTTGTTCGGTGCAGTTCAATCCGATTCTGATGACGCTCAGCTGGGGGGATGTGGAAGCCGGGACGTCGCCGGTGATCCAGCAACTCAAACAGTCCCGCAGAAAAAGCCTGCTCGTCGACCTCGGTGCGATGGATATGATCAACAGCGGACTGATTGCGTCACTCGTACGCATGTGGAAGACGATGGAGGAGAAAAATGGGCAGTTCTCTCTGGTCAGCCCGAACGAAGTCGTGACTGATGTCCTGAAGTCTGCAGGTCTCTGGAAGCTGTGGTCTGTCGTCGATGATCGGGAAGAAGCGGCCTACGATCTCGGAGTGTCACGCGGGGCTCAGTCCGAACAGCGGGAACGACGCATTCTGGTGATGGTGGCAGTTTCGTTCGCTACCATGGCAGCGTTCTCAATGATTCCGATGTTTATGAAGCGACAGGGCGACATCGGTGTGAATTCTCAATTAGCGGCGCTGCTGCTGGCCTCCGTCGCCCTTGTGACCGGAGTCATTTCCGTAATCAAGGACAGGGGAATTCCACGAATTCTGTCAGGGATTGCCGTCCTCGTGGCGCTGGGGATTTTGTCGTCGCTGTGGTTTGAGGGCAATCCCATTAAAGCCGCCCAACTAAGTCCCGGCAACGGCAACACCGCTGCCATCGGAATTGCGTCCACTTCAGACACGCAGCAGAACTATCCAGGGAAATGACCAGCCTTCGGTCACGTCCGGTCGAACAGAATTCTTTGTTTCAACAGGTGCACACAGATGACAGAAGCGGCCACAACAGATGAAACAGCGTCTGGCGAACAACTCGTCGCCCGACACGCTCGCCCGAACAACGCAGCTTTGGCGGCCGAATTGAATGAGCTGCTTAGCGTTGTCGAACCCGCGTCCGTGGCAAACATGGTATTGCAGCGAGCATTCGCTCACGGCGCGACCGACATTCACCTGGATCCAACAACTCTGGGCACGCGAATTCGATTTCGTGTCGACGGCACGCTGCAGGACATCCTGCCTATTCCTGCAGAAAAAGCAGCCGTGCTGCTGTCACGTATCCGAGTCATGGCGGGCATGGATATCACTGACCGTCGCCGCCCTTCGGATGGAGCGATTTCGGCAGATCGTCATCCCGGTTTGCTGCGCGATATCCGGGTCGGCAGCACTCCGACAATCAACGGCGAACGTCTGGTTCTGCGACTGATGCCGGACGCGGAAGAGCTGAATAATCTGACATCACTGGGATTCTACGACGACCAGCTATCGGCCGTCAAAATGCTGCTGAACGCACCATACGGACTGTTGCTGGTTGTGGGCCCCGTGGGGTCCGGCAAAACCACGACTGTTCACAGCCTGTTGAAGGAACTGAATAGTCCGGAGAAAAGCGTCGTCACGATCGAAGATCCCGTGGAAAGGCGAATTCCGGGCACCAACCAGATTCAGATCGACACAAAAACCGGCCTCACATTCGTCAACGCTTTGCGAGGCACGTTGCGGCAGGATCCAAACATCATTTGCATCGGAGAGATTCGTGACGCGGAAACCGCGCAGATCGCCTGCCGAGCGGCCACCACCGGAGTTCTTGTCCTCTCCACTCTGCACGCCAACAACACCGCTTCAGCCGTCGATGTGCTCCGCGGTTTCGGCATCCCATCGATGGCCATCGCCGATTGCCTGCGCGGCGTCATTTCACAACGACTCGTCCGTAAGGTGTGCGACCAATCTCGTGAGGAAGTCGAACCCGACGACGATGCCCGCCGCTTGTTGCATATGGACGAACACGATCACGAGACACGAATCGTGCAGGGCATTTCAACGGACGCCAACTTCAACTCAGGTTATTCGGGCAGAACGGCCGTGTTTGAAACGATGCTGGTATCACACGACGTTCGAAACGCAATTGGGAACAACACGGCTGCGTACGAAATTCAGCAGGTCGCACGCAATGGCGGAATGATCAGCCTGGAAGATGCCACACGACGGAAAGTCTACGACAAAATCACGTCCGTCAGTGAACTGCGCCGCATCATGGGCGATACACAACTGGAATAAACAATACTGTGCGCGGGTCTCCCGACCCCGCACTTCTGCGACCGAAGGTCTCCCCTGTCTCAACGCATTCGCATCAGGGGACTAACGTCCCCCCGCTCGCCGTGCTGTGCGCGGACCTGCGTCAGGCGGACTGAATCCAGCCGCCGCCCAGCACTCGGTCGCCATCGTACAACACGGCTGCCTGGCCGGGAGCCACACCCAAAATCGGTTCCTCGGGAATGATCACCGCTTCGTTTTCGCTGGTAATTTCCACGGAACACACGCGCGATGGTTGTTGATAACGAACCTTCACCGAACACTCGAAATTCTGCGGTGGCGTCTCCACCAGCCAGTTCAGATCATCGATGCGTACCTCGGCCGACGCCAGATCTTCCCGATCACCGAGCACGACCTGTCGACTTTCAGCGTCAACGCGAAGGACAAACTTCGGCTGTCCAAAAGCGACCCCCAGTCCCTTTCGTTGACCGACCGTGAACTTTTCGTAGCCGTCGTGTTGCCCCATGACGTTGCCTGCCGTATCAACAAATTCCCCTTCCGTTCCCTCGTGGCCGCGGTAGCGTTTCAGAAAGCCTGCATAGTCATCGTTGGGAACAAAGCAGATTTCATAACTGTCCTTTTTTTGAGCCACGCGCAACCCGGCTTCTTGGGCGAACTCGCGAATGGCGGGTTTTTGGTATTCGCCGACGGGCAGCAGAATGCGACCGAGCAATTTTCTTCGGATACCAAACAGAACGTACGACTGATCCTTGTTGGGGTCGTTGCCGCAGTGCAGCGAATATTCACCAGACGGTTCATCCTTCAGAATTCGAGCGTAGTGTCCGGTGGCGATGTGATCAGCACCCACCTGCTGAGCGAAGTCCCACAGCTTGCCAAACTTCAGCCAGTTGTTGCACTGCACACACGGGTTGGGCGTGCGACCGGCAAGATACTCGTCTGCGAAGTAGTCCTTGATGCGGGTGAAGGAATCCTGGAAGTTCAGAGAATGAAACGGAATACCAAGCTCGTCGGCCACGCGCCGCGCATCGGCAGCGTCTTCGGCGCTGCAGCACCCCTGCTTGTGAGAGGGCGTGGCGACGACCGGCAGCAGGCCGCCATCGATAACAGCGCAGGCCGTTTTTTCTGTTTCACCGGACCGCATGAACAGTCCAATGACTTCGTATCCCTGTCGATGCAACAGGACTGCAGCCGCCGAACTGTCGACGCCACCGCTCATTGCAAGGACAACACGTTTGGCCATGACTCACTTCTGTTCAGATACGGAATAAAATGCAGACGGCAGCGGCTTGCGTGAGCGGAAGAAGTGCAGCATGATGCGGGAGACGTTCTCTCCTGAGCCCTGTCGCCGTTCTATCGTTGGCAGGACAGGTACGTTCAACACGCGTCGATGAAAGTGTACCCTCCAACCACTCCGTTTCAACTTCAGAAGCCATCCAAATGAGACCTCGAACCTGTGCATTGCTGGCGTTTGCTGAGTGTCTGATCGTCGCATCATCCTGTGCGTCAAACGCTCAGGAAGTTGATATTCTCCTGCGTGGCGGAAGTGTGATTGACGGATCCGGCAGTGCGGCCGTCGTTGCGGACGTCGCCATTCACAATGAAAAGATCGTGCATGTCGGTGACGCAGCCGACGTCGAAGCCGCGTGGACGATTGATTGCACGGGACTCATCATATGCCCTGGATTCATCGACCTGCACAACCATTCGGACCGACAGGTTGTCAGACCGGCCACCCGTGCTGCGGTCAACTATGTCACGCAGGGGTGCACGACCATTGTCACGGGAAACTGCGGTTCCGGCCCCGTCGACACCGGCGCCTACTATGAAAAAATTGATCAACACGGAGCCGGGCCGAACGTCGCTCACCTGATTCCTCAGGGATCTCTGCGGGAACGAGTCCTGGGATCGGGTAACATCAAGCCAACGGACGAGCAGCTGACAGAGATGCTTCAACTCAGCGAAAAGGCCATGCAGGATGGTGCATGGGGGATGTCCACGGGACTGATTTACGTACCCAGCTCGTACGCACCGACAGAAGAACTGATCGCGATTGCAAAAATCGTTGCCGCACACGGTGGAATTTACGCCAGTCACATCCGAGGCGAAGGAACAGTGCTGCTGAAGTCGGTCGACGAGGCGTTACGTATCGGCCGCGAAGCACAGCTGCCGGTCCATGTCTCGCACTTCAAATCCAGCGGTCGCGATGCATGGGGGCTTGTTCGCGAAGCCGCGCGGATGATTGACCAGGCACGAAAAGCCGGACGCACCGTCACGGCCGATCAGTATCCCTACATCGCATCAAGTACGTCGCTGGGAGCCACGTTGCTGCCCAGTTCCGCTCGCGCTGGCGGCACCAAAGAGCTGATCAAACGGCTGGACGACCCCGACACCGGCTCTCAGCTGCGCACGCTGATCAGCAACGCGATCGTGAAACGCGACAACGGGAACGCCGTACGAATTGCCCGCTACAGTCCCAACAAAAAATGGGTAGGGCGGAGTCTGACGGACATCGCCACCAGCGAAAACAGACCGGCCGTTGAAATCGCGGAAGAGATCATTCGCGGCGGTGGAGCAAGCGTGGTGAACTTCAGCATGAGCGAAGACGACGTACGTCACATCATGGCGATCGACTGGGTGGCGACGGCGTCTGACGGGCGGGCCTACCTGCCAGGATCGGACCGACCTCATCCCCGCAATTACGGTACGTTTCCTCGCAAGCTGGCGTACTATTCCATTCAGGAAAAAGTCCTGTCACTGGAAGCCGCCGTGCGCAGCATGACCAGTCTGCCGGCGGAGATCCTGCGCATGACGGATCGTGGTCTGATTCAGGAAGGTTTGGCGGCCGACATCACAGTCTTCAACGTGAAAGAACTCAGTGACACCGCCACTTTCGACAATCCCCACCAATACGCCGAAGGCATCCAGCACGTCTTCGTCAACGGCACACCGGTTGTCCACAACGGTAAGGTCACGGGCGCGCTGCCGGGCAAAGCCCTGCGTTTTGAAGGCCACAAAATCAGCCCGCGGTGAAGCATTGGTCTCTACGCAAGTCGCAACAACAGATTCGCCAGGACAGAGCCCGGGAGGAGGGTGAAGTGATCTTCATCTCGTTCCCAGCCCCCAATGAACGAAGGCGAACTATGGCCCGTCAGTTTCGTGTTGGCGTCAGGCCGGCAGCACCCTGACGTGACGGAGCGTCCAGTGGCTGGCCTTTCAGCAGTAACACGACGGCCTGCTCAAGATTGTCTGCAGTGACACCACCAGCAACTCGACCGGCTTTGTCGACCACAAACATGGTTGGCACGGAAACGATGCCGAAGTCTTTGGCCAATTGCCCGTCTGTTCCACCGGGAACGCGAATGTGCTGCCAGGTACCACCGTTCTTCGCCAGATACGGTTGAATACCGCCGGCATCAGCATCAAGATTCACACCAAGAATCTCAAAGCCGGACCTCTGATACTTCGTGTGAGCGGCAATAAGTTTCGGTAAATCGTCGGTGTAGGGCTTGGCCCACGTCGCCCAGAAGACAACCAGCGTCACCTTTCCACGATACTGACTGGCGTCGATCGGTTGTCCGTTTAACGAACGGCCGGCCAGCTGCAACGGCTTGCCGGTCAGGTCAAGTCGACGCAGCGCCCCGCGAGCACGAATGCCCGCGTTTGTTCGAGCGTGGTCTTTGACCAGCTGGCCGTACCAGCGTTTGGCATCGTCAATGCGACCGGTCAGTTCAAGGCTGATCGCCAGCTGCACGATCGCGTCAGAGGCGTCAGCGGACCGTGGCCACTTCTGAGCAAACACTTCAAGCTGCTTCAGCCACCATTCCTGAGCTTCCTGCTGTACCTTTTCGTCGTCCGTCTTCAGCCGCACAGCATACTCAGCCAGCAGGCGACGATACCAGACGTATCCCAGCAGTTCCGGACTGGATTTCACCTGATCCTGAAGCGCCGTCAATCGCTGCAAACCTGCGTCGTAATGCCCCGTCTGCACAGCCGCTGCGATGCCATCCGCAAACTGCTCAATCCATTGAACTCGCTCCTGTTCAGTCGGGGCGATTCGAATAATCTTATCAATGATGTCGGCCCGCTGCTGATTGTAGCGGGCCAGCCCGGCCGGAGTCACACTGGCGGTCGGGCTGTTTTCATCCAGCTTCTGCAGCTGCGTCAGCAACTGTTCCATTTCTTTCGCCATTTCGGGCGGCGCATTGACATTTCCGCCTGTCAGCTGGGGCTGCATCAGTATGCCGCCGATCTGTACCTCCGCGTTATCAGCATCCAGCGGTTTGGGCAACTGCGTCAATTTCCAGACGTCTCCCACCTTGACCATTTCACCGATGGAAACGAGCTGATGAGTCCCGGCGGTTTCAATGATCGCCATGGCGTTTTCGTAGACCGTTAGATCCATGGCGGCCTTGCCGTCGTCTTTCGGAACCAACCCGGGGACCGGAGGGTCAAAACGCACCCACTTCGATACTGACGTCAGCGATTTGCTGTCCGCCAGAACTTTCTGCAGTTGTACCGTTGGATCCTTGACCGACAACAGCAACTGCCGGCCGATCTCGGACGTGGCTTTGATTTTTCGTACATCGTCCGCATTGATCAGCACACTGCCCAGAGCATGCATGTCGCGTTTGATCATGGCTTCGACCGCCACCTGAGCGGATTCCTGGGCCGACAACATCCGCCAGCTGTCGATCCTGCCATCTTCGTCCGGATCGTGGCCCCAACGCATACCGCCCCAGTTCAGCCAACGGTGTTGGTCAGGCTTTTCGTTGTTGTTGCTGTCAATGTCCCGGTAGACCTCAAGCCCCATTCTGTAGTAGCGAAACAGGTCGGGCTTATTGTCACCATCAGTGTCGGTGAATCGCCGCAACACCTGCCCGGCGGGTCCGTAGACAACAAAACCGGCCGTACCGTTGCCGCGTTCCACTTCTACTTTGCAATTGGCGAAGTCATCACGTGCCGGAGTTTCGAACTCAACGTCACGGTGAATCGGCCGAAACTGTGTGAGAATCTGTTCCGGAGACGGAACCTGGCTGTACGTGGCCGGAACGGCAACACACAGAACAAACGAAAAAGCAGCCAAATGAGCGGGGCGCATCCTTGCAACTCCGGGCATAAACAAAGTTCAGGTCTTGGGGAGCGTGACTTCTGAGGCGTTCAAACGAACGTCAGTCACGTTAATTCAGGTATCCTGCCAAGTGTAGACCAAAGGCGTGGTTCAAGTCATCATTGATTTCGATGGAAACCAGGGACGGGTGTATTCAGGGATTGTGGATTCGGCCCGGTGGCTGGCCCGCTTGCTCGGGGGTAGCCCAGCCTCAATTGCGCTCGGATTTTGTAGGCCGATCGAGCAAAAACCGTGTGTCTGCCGGAACATCGGCCGATTCTTTCGGATGTCGGACCGAACTGACTGTGTCACGATGAAATCCGGTTTGCGCTGCTCCGGCATTGGCGTCGGCCTCGGTCCGGCCTACGTCGTGCACAATGCAGGCCAGGTTGCTCGCAACCTTTGGGTGCCGCAGGCACAAGAGGCGGTGATTGAACGATCTGATCACAATCTCACCGCAAACACGGTCCTCTTGTTGCTCCGCAACCCATGTTGCAAGCAACAGGGCCACCCGGGCGAAGACTGTTACGCGAAAGCAAAATAAGTGACCCACATTGACGTCATCAGACGGGACACACTAAAGTCACGGCCCTCAACCACACTCCCCCGGGCAGGCGTTCGAAAGGAATCGAACAGTGAACAGCAAAGCTCTGCGCCGCAGACAACGCCTGCAGGCATGGCGCAGCAAAGAGTTTCCGGATTTCGACCCGTGGCATTTCAACACAACGGTGGAAAAAGCTGCGCCCGCAGGTGGTGACGTACTCGAGATCGGCGCTGGTTCCGGCGTGGGTCTGCAGACTCAGATGCCGCTGAAGTCGCGTGTCAAACGATACGCGGGCGTCGACATCGATCCCAGAGTCATGGACAATCCCCATCTGCACGAGGCCCACGTGGCTGATGCCGTGGCCCTGCCCTTTGAAGACAATTCGTTCGATCTGGTGTTCCACACGATGGTGGCAGAGCATCTGGCAGACCCGACCGCCAGCGTGCGGGAATCTCTGCGCGTGCTGAAGCCGGGCGGTCTGTTGATGTTTCACACCGTTTCGTTCTGGTCCTACGCGTCGCTGATTGCCGCCGCAACACCACATTGGTTCCACCAGTTCTTCGTACGCCATCTGGGGATGGGAAGAATCGAAGACGACGTGTTTCCGACTCATTATCGCATCAATACGGCTGCTGCCATCAGCCGCATCGCTCGCGAACTTGGTGTCGCTGCAGACGTTGAGAATGTTCCGGTCCCGCCGGCATACCTGGCCTTCAGCTATCCGACGTGGCTGCTGGGAGTCGCATTCGGCCGGACATTCGAAGAGTGGTTTCCGTGGTTGCGAGCTCAGATCGTCTGCCGCATCAAGAAACCGGACGCGGCGACGACTGTGGTCACGAGTGTTTCAGACAAGGTCGCCGCCTAAGTCGAATGTGGCAGCTCCTGGAACGAGAATCAGCAGATGATCAGCATCGTACACCCGTGTTATCAAACTTTCATCGCTCTCAGCCTTCGCCAAAGTCGTAATGTAAAGCACCTCGTTTTTGATCTCGTAAGTCAGTTCCGGTTCCGTCGTCTGCTCGAAGATCATGTCCAGGGCGTTCTGCAGCGTGATGCCCTCGAAATTGATGTCGCTTACGTACACGTCGTCCAGACTGGATAGCCCTTCAATTTCAAGTTCTGGTTTATCCACCCAGATTGTCAGACGGAAATCCGCACCGTCCGCCGTTCCATACTTTGTTGTGCAGTACGTCGAAATTGTCTCAAGCACTTCCTTAAGAGGCGTGCCCCCAGGAAAGTCCAGCAGCGGCACGGGCTGTTCCAGCATTTCATACATCCATCGTTCGACGGGATGAGCGTCAGCAGGATACGGCTTGTAGCGAGGGCCACCGGCTGTTTTCGATTTGGAAACGACTGTCGAATTAATGTCAAGAGTCAGTTCTTTGGTCCAGAGTTCCTCAGCGCTGGAAACGTCGACTGACACGGGCGGCCGTGATGAACCAATCCCACCTGCATCAGCGTCCGTCGACACAGTCGTGTCAATCCGCGTTTCAAAAATCGCAGTCGCGTCGTCGCCGTCACCCGACACATAACCATTCATCCCGGCCAGACCGACAACGGCCGTGGCACATAGAGCAGTCGAAAGAAGAAACCTGGAAGTGAACATTGTCGTCTCCTGTCGAATGAAGTGTTCGAGATGGGAAAGGTCGGTGGTTCCAGGAAGGGAACCGTTGAGTGTCTGAGCACCCAGTTGAATGGTTGATTCCAGAAGTGTGGCTGAAGCCGCAGCGCTCGGTCCGGCACTCAGTCCGGCCGCCACAGACAGCACTCCGATCGCTACGCCTCGACGAGCCAGACGGACTCGCAGCATGTTGCGAGCCTGACGAATGCGTCCATCGACCGTCCCCTTGCTGACATTCAACTGATCCGCAATCTGCTGGCTGCCCTGCCCTGCAAAGTACGTCATCACCAATACTTCGCGGTACTTCGAGGGCAGGATGTTCAGCTCTTCATCCAGCACAAGACAATTCTGAGCGGACGCGATTCGGTCCAGGGGATCGGTTGGTTCGTCCAGAGGATGTTTGGTCAGAGGTTCCACGGGATGTTTCCTGCGTTGTCGCACCAAACGAATACTGGTTCGCCACGCTACGGTATACAGCCAACTGCTGAGTGACGCTTCCCGCCGAATCTGTCTGGGACGTCGTGCCAGGGTGATAAACGTGGCCTGAAACGCATCGTCGACATCGGCTGCATTTCCGATCACTCGCCGACAAACGCCCATCACCAGACCCTGATGCCGTCTGACGATTTCGGCAAAAGCCAGTTCGTCGGCGTCCTGAACAAACCGACGCAGCAGGTCGCGGTCGTTCAGCGAGGAATTCTCGACAGATGGGCGGTCAGGTCTGACATAGGCACCCATTAGTGTACCTACACCGTCACTTGCTGCGCACGTTTTTGGAGAAAATCAAATATCGCCGGATCGCGTGAAAGTGCGGACAATGGGCGTGCGACGCCGCAAATCGTCTTCCTCAGTAATTGTCAGCGTCAGCCACGCCTCAACCGACAACCGTTCCGGCGAGGATCGACAACACCTCATCGTTGCCGACTGGAAAATCCAGTTCGCTCAGATTCTGCAGATTGACCCAGCGGAATGGCTTCTGCGGCACGGCACAATCGGGCAGATCCGGCGTCAATGCACAACGCCAGAAATTGAGTTCCACCGTGCCGTGGTCGTACTCGTGAATCGTCGTCACCAGATGCTCACGCGGAACGACAATCAATCCGGTCTCTTCACGGCATTCACGAACCGCGCACGACCTGGGAGTTTCATCGGCCAGACATTTCCCACCAGGAAATTCGGCCTTGCCAGCCAGCGTCCCACCCACAGGTCGCGTTCCCACGAGAATATGTCCGACGGATTCCACGACTGCGATAGAGACCCTGGTCGCCAAATGACTGCTCCTGGACGGTTTAAGAAAATGTGGAATCAGGCGTCTTTGGATTGACCGAAGTCAGCAGGTGGAGCACCCATCTTGCTGAAGCCGCAATCGACGTGAACAATCTCTGCACTGATGCCGCTGGCCAGATCGCTGAGCAGAAACATTCCGGTCTTGCCAACTTCTTCCGCCGTGATGTTGCGACGCATCGGTGCCATGCCCTTGTACAGTTCCAGCATCTGGTCGAAGTCACCCACACCCTGTGCACTGACAGTCTTCACCGGACCGGCGCTGATGGCGTTAACGCGAGTGCCCTCCGGGCCCAGCTCGCTGGCCAGGTAACGAACCTCACACTCCAGCGCAGCTTTGCAGATTCCCATCAGGTTATAACCGGGAATCACTTCTTCTCCACCAAAGTACGACAGCGTCAACACACTGGAATTTTCGCTGAACAGATCCTTCTTCTTAGCCGCTCCGCAAACGGCCAGCAGACTATAAGCGCTGATTTCCATGGCCAGTCGGAAACCCTCTCGACTGGCAGCCCAGGTTGGCCCGGTCAGATCCGCGGGAGGTGCGAAGGCGATGCTGTGCAGAATAAAATCGATCTTCCCGAATTCCGCAGCCGCCTTTTCCATAACGGCCTCAAGATCAGAATCTTCGCAGACGTTGCATGGCATCAGAAATTTGGCACCGATCGGGTTGACCAGCTTGCCAACCTTCCGTTCATTCTTCGGCCGGTCACCTGCGTCCGGCAGGTGAGTAAAGCCGATTTCGGCGCCCTGTTGATGCAGTTGCTCCGTGATAGCCCACGCGATGGAACGATCATTGGCGATGCCCAGCACCAGTCCTTTTTTACCTTCGAACAAACCCATCTTAAGATCTCTTTCTTCCGTCACGTGATGCGGGACGGCCCGCAAGCCGATTCGAGCTGATGCTCGGAAACTGCTCATCCACCACGTTTGGTGGCCAAAAAGTTGCGCAAAAGTGGTAAGCCGCCTTAACAAAAGACTCTCACGACAGGCACCGGGGCGATCCGCTGCACACAGCCACGCTTGTAAGTTCAGTGATAATAGGCGGAATTTTCGACTTCGTCGACGGAGGACGCCGCTAATCTTGAAGCCAATGGAAATTGGGCCTCTGTGACGGTAGCAGTTTGCCTCATTGACTGTTTCGAGCGGCAGCACACCGCCATAAATACCCAAAAAGCCCCGGTCTCTGCGAGAGACCGGGGCTTTGACGAGTTCTACTCAATCAGCCATTCTGCTGACGTCAGGCAACGCCCAGAGCATCAGAAGAGGATGTGGATGTCGGCGTCGCGTTCTCGCCTGACTTTTCCTTCTCTTCTTCTTCGTCGTCAGGAACGTGATCAACGAAGCCTTTCAGATGGATCGCTCGCGTGTGATGCTGCAGTTTCTTCAGCGCTTTGCTTTCGATCTGCCGAATCCGTTCACGAGTCACCTTGAAGATGCGACCGGTTTCTTCCAACGTGTAGCTGTAACCGTCACCCAGACCGTATCGCAGCTTGACGATTTCGCGTTCGCGATAGGTCAGACTCTTCAGGACGTGATCAATCCTGTCCCGCAGCATCTGCTTGGCGGCCGATTCCGCAGGGCTTTGTTCGTGCGAATCTTCAAGAAACTCGCCAAAGCTGCTGTCTTCGCTTTCGCCGACCGGAGTATCCAGACTGATTGGATGCTTCCAGGTCTTCATAATGCGTTCGGTTTCCTCGATGCTCATGCCGACCGCTTCTGCCAGCTCTTCGTTGCTGGGTTCACGACCGGTTGCCTGACGAATTTCTTCGGCCTTGGCTTTCAGCATTGAGATGTTCTGAAACATGTGAACCGGGATACGAATGGTTCGAGCATGGTCCGCAACAGCTCGTGTGATGGCCTGTCGAATCCACCACGTCGCATACGTTGAAAACTTATAACCTCGACGGTATTCGTATTTTTCAACGCCTCGCATCAGACCGGCGTTGCCTTCCTGAATCAGGTCCAGAAAGCTAAGCCCTCGATTGCGGTACTTCTTGGCGATGGAAACGACCAGACGCAGGTTACCGCCGGAAAGCTTTTGCTTGGCATCGGTCCAGCCGTCCATGCGACTGTTAATGCCACGGCAGCGTTCAAGAAACTGTTCCGGTGTTTCCAGAACCATCTCGATGTATTCTTCGAGTTCGCGTTCCAGCGACTCCCGTTCTGATTCTGCGGACTTCAATCCCTTCAGGCAGGCGATTTCATCCTGCAACTGCTCGATGCGTTCGCCGATCTGCAGCATCCGTTTCATGACGGGTTGCAGGCGGTGAGTTCGAACGCTCAGCTCTTCACACAACGTACACATCTTGACACGTCGTTCGCGAATTCGCGTGCCCAGAAATACCTGTTCCTCAGAACCTTCATCGCAGGCTCGCCACGCTGTGAAGTCTTCTTCGTTTTCGACCATCAGGAAACGCAATGATGCGAGATTCGCTTCCATGCGGCCTTCGATCTGCTCCTTCCGAACGTCTTCTGTTTCCGACGTTCGCAGAGTTCGTTCGAAAGGCAGTTCCTGACGATTGACCTTTTCGATGATGTCGACGGCAATCCGCAAAGCGAAGTCAGATTCAATGACGTGACGGCGTAACCGTTTTCGCATCACTTCGATCTGTTTCGCCAGAAAGATTTCGCGGTCACGGCTGAGCAGTGGGATGTTGCCCATCTGGCTCAGGTACATGCGAATCGGGTCGCGTGACGACAGCGCAGATGTTTCCGGCCCCAACAATGCGCGAGCCGCTTTTTCCGCCTGCTCTTCCCGCACTTCTTCTTCAATCGGTTCCGGCTCCAGCGGGATGTCCGGATCCTCGATGAAGTCGAATCCCTGCTGATCAATGGCCTTGATCAGGTTGTCCACCATGGCCGGGTCGCCACCTTCGTCCGGCAACCATGCGTGAGCCTGTTGTACTGTGACGAAGCCGCGTTCCGTGGCTTTCTCAATGATCGCTCTCAGTCCTGAATCGAGACGATGCACGCGAATCCCCTTCTTTATGATTTCTTCCCTGCACGACCGGAATGAACCGGTTCACGCGAGCGAAGCGGAGCTTTGCTCCGAATATATAAACACGAGTGTCCGTGCCTCCATGAGAGACACACGTATTCTACGCCTGAGCCGCCCAAAGCGACCTGGCCGTGACCTCCAAAACCACTCCACCATCACCTGTTTGTTGAAAACCTGCGATGAAGTCCATGTGGGAAGCCGCTGCCGCAAACGTCAAAAAATGATCAGTGAATGCGTTCTGCAATGTTGCTGCAAACCTGTAGTCTCTCAGCATACCCGTGAATCAGAAAAATCAATCGTCCGGCCCCGGAAATTCGCGATTCCACGGAATGCTCCCATTACCGGAATCAGCCAGAGTGCGATTGAAGACGACCAATGCAGCATTCGTGCCGTCGTCTGATTCGCAATGTGCGCATGCGTCACTTGAATATTCTTACGTGAGTCTGGTCTTCGGTGCCGGAACCGAGATTCGGTTCGTCCACACCAAAAGACCATTGGTGGCGCTAAGATTACTCCTTTAATACTTCCGCACGAGGTTCAGCACTAAAGCGACCGTCGGCAACCCAGCGACCAGCCTGACATTCTGCTGAACACATTGGTCATGATTATTCGCTTGCGATACCCCGAACGTCAACTTGACTGGTCACCGCTTTTGAACGATTCCCGGAAAACAATTTTGTCGACGAACTTCAGTTGACATGGCACGTCGGCGGATTCGAACCCTTTTTGTCCCCCTGTGTCACGCTCACGATTCCCAAATTGGCAATATCTGCCATGGGTCACGCCGTAAAACACGATTTGGCGGCGACGTATTTGACAAAGAGAATGCTGGACAATTGTATCTGCAGCAAGGTCGTGCCATTATGGGTCGTCTGCATGCCGAAGTCTGTTCCATAGTGTAAACCGTTCGCTTGTCAGCCCCGACGTACACTGCGGCATACGTAGATACCCCACCGATTGACGGACAACGGTTCTTCTCATGGCTCGCCAGAAAAAAAAACCAAAAAACGCGGATGACCCGAATTCACGCGTTGTCTGTCGAAATCGCAAAGCCCGACACGAGTACGATGTGCTGGACGAAGTGGATTGTGGAATTCAGCTGTACGGCAGCGAAGTCAAGAGCATTCGGGACACGAAGATCTCCATTGAGGACTCGCACGCTCGAGTTGACGGCAACGAGGTCTGGCTGATCAACGCCGATATCGCAGAATATCCGCAGGCAACGGTGTTCAATCACGAACGCCGACGAAAACGAAAGCTACTGCTGCACCGTCGTGAAATCCGCAAGTTTGCCGAAAGCGGTGAGCAACAGGGACTGACGTTGATACCGCTTTCCGTGTTTATCGCGCGCGGCTTTATCAAAGTCAAACTGGGGCTGTGCAAGGGCCGCAAGCTGCACGACAAACGCCAGAATCTCAAAAAGCAGGATCACAAACGAGAGATGGAAGCGGCTTTGAAGCATCGTTAGCGTCGGCATTGGCACGAAGGTTGCAAGTCTCGCGGAGTGGACAGAAAGAATCGGTGCTCGTGGAAACTCAGGACCACACGAACACCAACAGCACCGGACGATGGCAGCGAAGTGGAAGGACGCCGGATGGCATGTTCGGCAGTGTTTTCGCGATCAACGGATCTCCGACGGCTGAGACTTCTGCACACTGGAACGGCTGTCGGTCGTTGAAGCATTTACAACAGACGCCTGGTAACACTTACAAAACGCGGATTCCAACAAGGACGGACTGACAAAGGATTTGTCGTCCACCGAGATTCGAAAGGAACTTCAAAGGGGTCAGATACCGTTAGTGGAACAGCCCGCAAGGCGCGTTTCACATCGGCCCCTGAATCCTTTTAAGTCCGCATTCCGGCATTCATTGGCAGGGAAGCCACTATGAAATTAATTGCAATGCTGATGATGGCTGCCGACCCCAATGGTCAGCCGCCACCAGACGTTGTCTTGCTCGACTTTACCGCCGGCTACTGTCAGCCCTGCCAACAGATGGTGCCCGTGCTGCAGCGAATGGAAAACAACAAATTTCCCATTCGTAAAATCGACATCACCGAGCGACCGGACCTTGCTCGCAAGTACAACGTCGATCGCATTCCAGCGTTCATACTGCTTGTCGAAGGTCAGGAAAAACGGCGTTTTCTGGGAATCACAGCAGAATCAGAACTCCGACAGGCAATGCAGGATGCGTCTCACAAGTTGAGCGCCGCGCGGCGTCGGCAGAACCCCACCGCACCGCCTTCCGGGAATGAACCACAGCTTGCCGACAATGACGAGCAAGAAACTGTAGCGACCGCCGACGCACCACGATCCGGTTTCGGAGGATTTGTGGATCGCGTGCGCCGCGGTCTGGGCGGTGGCAAAAATGCGGCAAATGACGACCTCGAACATCCGAACTTCCGAGCTCAGAGTCCGGACAACGAAACCGTTCCAGTCGACACCAACGCACTGCCCATGAAGTCCAGCGTGCGTGTACGCATGATTGACGGCAACATGCACGACTTCGGTACGGGGACCGTGATTCACAGCAGCCAGGGGCAGTCAACGATCCTGACATGCGCTCACCTGTTTAAGGATGTCGGACAGAACGCAGCATTTTTTGTGGACGTCTTTAGTAATGGCGAGGTGCTGAAGTACCCGGCTACCGTAGTGGGTGGTGATCACGATTCCGATATCGCTTTTCTGCAGATTCGAAACGTGTCAGCACTGCCGGTCGCGACACTGGCAGAGTCTCCTTCATTGCGGAAATCTGATGCCGTTTTCAGCATCGGGTGCAGCAACGGCGATCTGCCAACCCGATTGAACATGACGGTCGTTGACATCAACCGCTACGATGGCCCCGAGAATATTCTGTGTACCACCGACCCGTCACAGGGACGTTCCGGCGGAGGACTGTTCAATGCCATGGGCGAGGTGATCGGTGTCTGCAGCGCCGCCGACCGAAGAGCAAAGCAGGGGCTGTACACTGGTGTGGGCGCCATCCGGAAAGTGATAACTCAGCTGAATCTGGATACCCTGTTCAGGGAAAACCCGGCGATCTTCAACAACACACAGCCGGAACCAGTCGCACCTTCGGCGCCGAATAACCCAATGGGGGAAACCGTCGACAACCCGTTCGACGCACTGTTTGCCGAGAACGCGGCGGCCGCGGAACAATCGCCCACCAGTTCAATGCAGTCGGCGATCGCAGGACCCATGACCGCGGCACTGCCGAGCCCGTACGACGCGTCGTCTGCAATAACAACATCGGCGCGGTCAACGAATGCACCAACCGAAATTACGGTGATCATCGATTCGGCGGATCCATCCAAAGGAAAACAGGTGGTCGTGATTCCCAGACCAAGCCCATGGCTGCTGGAACTGTTAACCGGTGAGACCCCCGCCCGCGGAGTCGGTCTGGTCACCACTCGCGGCCAGAGCCTGTCAGCGACAAGCTCACGTCGGGTGACTCAAAAACTGAGCAGTAGCCGAATGTTGCCAGCAGTGAGATAAAANNCCACCAACACCAGACGTGTTGACGCTCACAATGTTGATGTCGGGCCGGTTCCTACCGGGCAGATCGCGTTCCACGGCCGGCAGGAAGGGCCCTACTGAACAAGTCACCTGATCGAAACCAGAACTCTTGCAACTCTCTCGATTCGCTGGCCAACGTTTGTCAACTCAACATCGTCAACAATTTGGTGTCGAGAGACACGGTGCGGTCGTCACGGCGAAAATAGTCTGTCGGTTTGGAGAATTGGGCACAGAGGCACAAACCGCGTGGAGTGAAGCGTGATGTCGGTCAGCACTCTTCCAGACACACACACCACGACCGAACAGAGATCCCAGCCAGCCTCAGCGGACGACAGTGATGTTGATATCCCCGCTGTCAACGACGCCCCGTTCAGCGCGCCGCGTGTGCTGGGACTGATCGTTATTTCGCTGCTGCCGTTCTGGGCCGTGCCGATCGCGCATCTTGCATCGAACCCGGAGACCGCGACGGGGTTCTTTCACTACGAGCTTCCGTATTACGTCGCAAATGGTCGAGCCGCGTTCGAAAGAGGGAATGGCATCTTCTATCCGAACCCGTACGACCCCGCCCTGGAGTCGCCGGCGATCTACGCTCACTGGCTGCCATGGCTGCTGGGTCTGGCGACGGCCGGTTGCGGATTCGACCCAGGCGACATCATTCTGTCGCTGACGTTTTTTGCATCGGTGGCGTTCGCGTGGGCGACATGGTCGCTTGTACAGCACCGAACATACACTGAGACCCAATTCGCGGTAGGGACTTCCCGCCCCAGTGCTGCGCGGGGAAGCCCCCACTACTGTCACCTGGCATTCCTGCTGGCCATGTGGGGAGGCGGTCTGCTGTGCTTCGCTGGCACAGTCGCCGCGGGCCTGCAGTCAACACCGTGGCTGGAATCGGTGCTGCAGTTCGATCCCGGTTTAGGCATGTGGTTTCTCAATTGGGGTCGGAACGCGTTGTTTCCGACAGAAGCCGTGTACCACACACTTGTGGCTTGCTGCTGGCTGGCAGAAATCAAAGCACAGCGCCGTATCGCCAACGGTTGCCTGTTCCTGCTGGCGACAACTCACCCGTGGTCCGGCCTGGAACTTCTACTGACGATCAATCTGTGGCGAGGCATCCAGTTCTTCAGTTTTCGCAGTCGAACCGCGCGAAACCAACTGTCCATTTCAGCCGCGTTGCTGCTGGCATTCCTGCTTTACTACAAAGTCTGGTTGTCCACGTTTCCTCAGCACGCCGAACTGCAGCAGGTCTGGGAGCTCGACTGGAGCCTTTCCTGGACATCCGCGATTCTCGCTTACGTGCCCGTATTCATTCCCTGCGCAGTTCTGATCATTCGCAAACTGTCAACTTCGTCACATAATCACCAGTCGAACAGCAGTTCTGCCGCCGGCCTTCAGGAATCAAAGCAGAAGCCGACAACCTGCACGGCAGGTGCATTCAGTCGCACAGAACAACTGCTTCTTTGCGCATTGGTTGTCGCGACGGGACTGGCGTTTCATGACCGCATCATCAAGCCGGTGCAACCGCTGCATTTCACGCGAGGCTACGTGTGGATGCCCATGTTTCTAATCGGTCTGCCCGTGATCATGGAATGGTGGAATCACGACCGTCACCGGCTCCAAACGTACGCTATATTGTTGTTGGTGATTGCTGTTTTGGCCGACAATTTCGTCTTCTCCGTGGTCCACTCAAACCGGCAGCTGACTCAGGTTGACGGCTTTCACCTGGACACCGAAGAACGAACACTGCTGGCAGCTCTGCACGGGCAACGCGGTGCCGTTCTGTTGGAGTCATTGGAACTCAATTACCTGCTGCCCAGCTATGCCGCTGCACGTCCGTGGCTGGGCCACCATTTCAACACACCCGGATTTCCCACCCGGAAATCTGCTTTTGATCGTTGTTTCCAGGCTGACGGCCTTCATCCCCAGAATATTCCTGACGACGTCCGCGTTCTTGTCCTCCGCAGAACGCAGGACGCGACGGAACTTCCGGCCTCTCCTGTGTGGCAGCACACGGCTCGAAAAACCGGATGGAACATTTGGGAACGCAGGGTCACACAATCTGTGCCCGGCGTCCGCGTAAAACAATAAGTCAACCAGCTGAAGGTAGCACATGCCCGCATTGAATTCCTGTGAAAGAATCCGGTGCTGGATTTCTCAGACACTTGCTGACCAAAACCGACGTCGCAGATTTCACGCACGAACTCAATCGGCAATTGAACGACTTGAAGACAGATGCCTGTTGGCCGCCAGCACGTTCACGCCGGAAGAACAGCTGATGCTGGAACTGGTCAATCGTGCTCGAGCCGATCCGGCCGCCGAAGCCACACGACAGGGCATCGACCTGAATCAGGGGCTGGCCCCGGGAACGATCTCAACCGCCGCCAAGCAACCGCTGGCGCCGAACAATCTGCTTGACACAGCGGCCGACGGACACACGGCGGACATGTTCGCCCGGGGCTTTTTTGCCCATACCAGCCCGGCACCGGGAAGCACCACCGCTTCTCAGCGAGTGACCAACGCAGGTTACCCATGGACCCGCACCGCCGAAAACCTGGCAATCCAAACTTACTTTGCCCTCGATCGCGCACTGGTCACCACTCAGATGCACAACGGCTTGTACAGCAGTTCGGGGCATCGCGTAAACTTCATGACAACCAGTACTTCGAAGTCGGCCTGGGAGTGAACTTCAGCGGTTTCACGGACACCAACAATATCCTGGGTGGTGGCGTGAATGCCGTTCACAACGCCGGCGTGACGACACAGAACTTCGGCACGCAGGCCAGCCAGCCGTTTGTCACGGGCGTGGTCTTCACCGATGCCAGCGATTCATCCAGCAGCGATGACAGCTTCTACACCGTCGGCGAACAGTCGGGTGCCGGCGGCACAATCACAGTGACCAACACCACCACCGGGCAGACGTTTTCAGAGACCATCGGCACGGCTGGCGGATACTCCATGCAGATTCCCGCCGGTACGTACGACGTCACCGCCAGCGGTGGCGGACTGCCCTCTGCATATATCGTGACGGGCGTTGTCGTTGCTGCCGAAAATGTAAAGGTAGACTTCGAAACAACCACAGCTACGATCGCTCCGATCACGCAACACGATTTCGGCGATGCGCCCGATCCTGGATATCCCACCCTCAGCGCGAACGATGGTGCTCGACACGTGATTGGTGCCGGACCATTTCTTGGTGCCGGCATCGATGCCGATACGGATGGTCAGCCAAATTCTGCGGCATCGGGCGATGCGGACGATGGCGTCACAATGACATCCGGTTTTGTTCAGGCAGCCAACGCCACCTTCGATGTGACCGCGTCCGGAAGTGGATTTCTGAATGTTTGGCTGGACAGCAATATCAACGGCAGCTTTGACGATGTCGACGAATTGGTGCTGACCAATCAGGCATTGTCCGCCGGCAACAACAGCCTTGGTTTCACTGTTCCTGCAGCGGCAACACCAGGCACAACCTATCTACGATTCCGTTTTACATCGCAGACGGTCGCCAGCCCGTCGCCACGAGGTGTCCTGCCGGATGGTGAAGTTGAAGACTATGCCATTCAGACTCAACTTCCGGCACCGACGATTACGACCGCCCACAACACTGCGACCGCGGACGGACAGTTCCCGTTGACATGGACTGCCGTGACCGGAGCGGAAGGCTACGAAGTGTCGTATACCAACACGGCAACGGGGCAGGTCTCGTTCGTGCAGGAAACCGTAGCGACGAATTCCTTCACGCCGTCGTCGCCGCTGCCGATTGCCCGGTACAACATCTGGGTGCGGGTGAAACAGAACAACGGAGCCACGTCCCCATGGAGTACTCCGATTACGGTTCACGTGAACACGCCGGTAACGCAAGACAGCCTGACATTTCATCAGACGACATTGCGGCCGACGATTTCATGGACAGCCACCGACGGTGCTGTTCGTTACGAAGTCTGGGCCAACAACATCACGGCCAGCCTGATCAGAGCAATCACTGATGACAACGTGACGTCGACTTCGTTCACACCGGCGGCCAACCTTGACTTCGGCGTGTACCGGGTCTGGGTGCGAGCTTACGATGCCGGAAATGTCAGCGCACAATGGTCGGACAGCCAGGACTTCTATATCGGCCCGCAATTGATGGCCCCGCTGAGTCCGCAGTTTGAAACGAATCCTCAGTTTTCATGGTCAACAGCCACTGGCGCCAACACCTATCAGCTGTACGTGCAAAAAGGCAGCACGGCGGTCATCAACCAGACCGGCATCGCTACGACGAATTTCACACCATCATCCGCCCTGGCGGTCGGTGATTACCGATGGTGGATTCGACCATTCACCGCTGCCGGCAGAGGTGGTGCCTGGAGTCAGCTGGGTGAATTCAACGTCGGCGGCTGGCCTGGCGTCCTGACACCAACCGGCACGACCACGTCCGGCCCCCCAACCATCCCATGGGCTGCGGTCACCGGTGCCGGATCGTACGAAGTCTACCTGTTTAACGATGATGGTCTCGGCCTGATTCAACGAACCAGCGGGATCACGTCGACCAGTTATGATCCCCCGACGCTGGTGGACGGCAACTATCGCGTCTGGGTGAAGTCTTATAAGACGAACGGCGACGCCGGCAGCTGGAGTCGTTCGCAGAGTTTTGTGGTGGACGCGGCGACGGTAAGTCTTCCAGTCAGCGTTATCAGTCCGGCGACGCCGACCTTCCACACGACACCGACCTTTCAATGGACGCCTGTGGCCACGGCCGTCCTGTATGACATTTATCTGCACAACGGCAGCACATCCATTTCGCAGAACGATATCGCTGCAACCTCGTGGTCACCGACGACTCCTTTAGCTGCAGTACCGTGGCAGTGGTGGGTGCGAGCAAAAGACGGCACCGGCGCGGCCGGTGAATGGAGCACCGTTGCAACAACAGATCCGAGCGGTCGACCTGTATTGCTCGGACCGACTGGTTCGAGCACCGACTCAACGCCCACAATCACCTGGACAGCCGTCGCGGGCGCTTCGGGATACGTGTTGCAGGTCGACAATCTCACGACCGCGACATCGCAGATTATTCGGGAAAACAATCTAACCACCAACAGCTTCAACGTCGTGACGGCACTGTCGTCGGGCAACTACCGTTTCTGGGTCAGAGCGATCAACGCCACCAACAACGGGCCGGGACCATGGAGTATTCCAATTGACTTCAGCGTCGCCGATGCGGAGCCCAGGACATCAGAAGTCGACGTCCTGTTGACGAGTTTCAAACGGCAGGTATTCGGCCGTCTGAATGCTCCACGTCAGGAATCAAAGGGTGACGCAGAAACGCCTGGGGGACACGGGCCGTATCTGCGACCAGCAAACGTGCCAGTGGCGGAACAACGTCAAAAATCACTGGCAAAGCCAGTGGCACCCGGAAACAACAATCTGGACAAGGACAGCTTCGTCAAGGCAGCCGATCAGCAGATCAGTCGCATGGTCGAGTCCGGACGATGGATCGACGAAGACTGATCGGGCCGGGTGGCACGCGTCGTATCTGCAGTAAGCTGTCCGGATACCTGAAACAGTGAGCCACAAGGCGCTAGCCGCGGGTGAAAACACTGCCAATAACCGGCGGCTTGCGCCGTGCCGCTCACAAGAACAGACGTATCCGGACAGGCTGCTAACCGAACAACTTGTGCGATTCCGTATAGCCCATTCGCGGAGCACGGATCAGACCGCCCTTCAGCTTTTCACCGTTCGGGTTCAGATAAACTCGCCCCGTTCTGGTCGAACTGTCGGGGCGAGTGTCCAGAACGTGAATGTTGAAGAGGTAGGCCACATCGCTGTTGGCTTTGAACCAGTGAACATTGTCCTTGTAATCCGACACGGTTGAGTATTCACCGACGGAAAACTTCCGATCAATCGTGGGCCGAATGATAATGTGGTCTTTGGCGTCCTCGACGCGATCGTAGTGCCGACCGTGCAACTCTCCACCGAGCACCAGAAAGGCGGTGGCCATGTTGTTGTGGCCATGCGGAACGACGGAACGGCCCTTCTTCACACCAAAGATCTGCTTTCCGAACACCAGCTTTTTCGGGATGCCTTCGATCTCCGGAAACTTGAATCCCATACTCTTCGCGCCGTTGTCAGGGATCTTCACGCCTTTCGTCAGCTTTTCAAAATCCACCAGTCGCAACAGCTCCGGCAGATCCACGACCGCAAACAGTTCCTCGACCTTATGCTGCCAGTCAATCTGCCCGAGCGTCTGGTCCTTGACGTCCCTTCCCAGAGCGTCAAGGTCGGCAACCCATTTGTTGATCACCGGCCGCACGCTGTCGCTGAATGCATTCGCAGCATGCAATGTTTCCAGCAGAGAAAACGTGAGCACGGAACTGAGAGTGTTTTTACACAATGAACGGCGTGTCATCTGTTCCATTTGATCGTTCCGGCAGAATGGTGAAAGAGCCCGGTACGGCGGCAGCCCTGTGTTAATGTGTGCCACTGGCTCTGCCAGTGCCCTGAGGCTTACGAACACACTGGCAGAGCCGGTGGCACACAAACCCTCACTTGATCACTGGCAAGGCATTGATTCAAACTCCTACGATAACCGCACGAGGCTGGCAAATGAAGTGCACATCCCAGTTCTGCCTGGCAGCACTGATTTGTGGTGCAGCCGTCTCGGCTGTCCCGGGCAGGCGGGACGCCTGCACCACAAACCGCCTCAGTGAATTGTGATCTGTTGCGATTTCATTAGAACTCTGCAATCAGGTCAGCCGTGCTGGGCAGCAGTCGTGACCCCGATTCCTGCGTTTACTGTACGCATCCTCTCTGTCGACGAATGGACAATTTATGGCATCGCCACTTTTGACTTACGACGCCTCTGCAGCCACAAGATATCTAAGTCCCGGCCGTCTGGACCAGTTACGCAGTTCCATCGAAGCGGCTCGTGACGAGACATTGAATGACGTCACCCTCTGGCAGAGCGGTGAGGCAGTTCCGAAAGAAAAGGATCCGCTGGATGCCGGTTTCATTCAGTGGCCCGAAGAACTTCTGCTGAACCTGAACGAACAAGGCGACGACAGTCTTGTGGCACGGATCGAACGTTGTGCGGCACGACTGCGCGAAACCGCTGATTCCGTCGTTGTGCTTGGCATCGGCGGGTCGTACATGGGCATGCGTGCCATGTTCGAAGCGTTGAACAATCCGTTTCACAACGAACAATCGCGCGAAGAACGGAAGGGTGTGCCTCGTATTTACTTCGAAGGCTGGAACGTCGATTCCGACAATCAGAAAGCGTTACTGGATCTGCTGGACGCTCGGGCGGCAGCTGCCAAAGACTCGTCGGCACCGACTGGTCGCACGGCCGTCATCGTGATCAGCAAGTCCGGCCGCACTCTGGAAACCGCAGCCGCCTTTCGCAACTTTCGAGCCTTGCTGGAACGACGCTTCGGTGACGACGTTCAGCAACTGATTGTTCCTGTCACAGGTGACGCAGGACGGCTGAGAGATCTGGCCAACGACGCGAAGTTCGAAGACGTGTTCTCAATCCCGGACGGAATTGGTGGTCGTTTTTCTGTGCTGACGCCGGTCGGGCTGCTGCCTGCGGCGGTGGCGGGAATCGACATTCGATCTCTGTTGCAGGGCGCCGCCGATATGACAGAACATCTTCGATCGGCGGACTACGGCAGCAACGCGATTCTGGATTACACGGCGGTGTCACATGCCTTCGAAATCGACCAGGGCATGACAACTCGGATTCTGTCGACGTGGGGCTGCAAACTTGAGGCGATTGGTTTGTGGTACGACCAGTTATTGTCAGAAAGTCTGGGCAAACACGAACTCGGTGCCACTCCGCTGACGGTTGTGAATACTCGCGACCTGCACAGCCGCGGACAGCAACATCAGGAAGGTCGGCGGGACAAACTGATCACGAATGTATTGCCCGGACAAACATCGTCGGAACCACTGACACTGCCCGGTCGTGAGGACGACTTTGATCAACTGAACAAGTTCGCCGATTACAAACTGCCGCGTATTCTGCAGGCAGCCATCGACGGCACGAATAAAGCCTACGCAGACGACAACCGCCCCACCGCCGATATTGCGCTGCCAACGATCAACGCACACACCGTCGGCCAGCTGTTTCAGATGCTGATGCTGGCCACAGTGGTCGAAGGCCGACTGGTCGGAACAAATCCATACGGTCAGCCTGGCGTGGAAGCTTATAAAAAGAACATGAACGCGTTTCTGGCAGAAAGCTAACGGGCTGCTGCAGAAACACGATTACCCAGGAATCTGTCTGAGCAAGGTAGACTGATCATTGAGTTGTCATAATTCAACATCACTCTCCCTCTGGGAGAGTCGAGCCTAAGCGAGGAGAGGGTTACCGCGCCAGAACCTCCCCTCGCTGAGGCTCGACCCTCCTTGAAAAGGAGGGTTACAGAATCGCGCCACCTCAAAGGCCGAAAGTCTGGGCGGCAGGACGCGATGGTCAGCGACTCAGCAGCCAGGCCAGCAGATCACGAAACTGCTGCTCGTTCACGATCTCGGAAATATTGCCGGGCATGGGTGATCGCCGGGAGATGATCTGCTCCTCAACTTCGTCCTGGGGAATCGAGATCTCTTCGCCCTTCGAATTGACCACTATCAGTCGTGCGCCGTCGATGCCCTTGCTGAGACCGCTCACCACTTTGCCGGCTGTTGTCAGCACGGTCGTGGACCGGAACGCCACGTCCACATTGCGGTTCGGGTCGAGGATATCTTCCACCAGACGATCCAGTCCGCGTTTGCCGATGCCGTCCAGATTCGGGCCGACCTTTTTGCCCTTACCCCCGATCTGGTGACACACCGCACAGTTCTTTTCGAACAACGCCGCGCCGGCCGTCGCGTTGCCCGGCTGCTGCAGATACTCGATCCTTGTATCCTTGATCAACTGATCCACCGCCGCATTCGCGTCCGGCAGATCTTTGATCACAACCTGAACTCGGGAACTCAGGTCTGCATTTTGGAACGCGGCGACAGGATCAGCAATCACAGGGCGTCGCAACATCTCTGCCGCGGCCGCACCTTTCTCTGCCATCGCAACTAACAACGTTGCCCCTGCAACATCACGACACAGTGCCTGAGCAATCCGAAGCTGTTCGGGCGACGTCGCAACTTTCATGATGCCGGCCATCAGTTCCGGAGTCTGTGTGTCCGAACCGGAAATCAAATCATCGTACACCGCTGATCGCTGTTGCTGCGTCAGCCCGTGGGTCGGTACTGCAGCGGCAAGTGCATGCAGCTGACTGTCCGTTTGCATTGTCGCCAGCGTCTGCGATACCACCGCAGCAGCCGCAACGTTGGATTCTCTGCGTCGCAGCAATTCGACCATGACCGGCCGCAGTCCTGTCAGACGGAAGTCGCTGACCAGAGTAATTCCCTTGCGCTGCCGTCCGGCCGACGTACGAGGGTTCAGACCGGAAACAGAAAATCGTCCCACCGCCAGCCACGCGTATGCTCTTTCCGTATCACCGTCCACTATCTCAATATAAGCACGAAGGGGATTGGATACCTTCGGCGTCCATTCGAATTTCTGAGCCGTATCGTTCCGCGGCGGATACCACGACTGCAGCGTTTCGTGAGTTGACGCATCGCGGAGCCGCACAAAGTTTTTCCGGCCTGGTTCTTTCGATGGAACTCCGTCGTGTCCCGCCATGTAAAAACGAAACGAGCCGTCGATTTCAAATTCCCCCGAACGATAGATGCCCGTCCGCCGTTCGCCACGAGGAAAAGTGCTGATCAGCGGTGTATTCTTCATACCGTCCGACGACGCACGCGTGAAGGATGTGGCAAACGTGTTGTTGGTTTCCGGCGATTCAGGATGAGGCACGTAGGTCCATGAAATATGACGAGCACCCTTCGGCGGCAGCTGACCGTTTTTCAGATCCAGAAACTCGCCAGCCACATCCGTCGCCCAAGCCTGAATCACTGGCGGCAGCTGTGAACCACGCTGACCGAATCCTTCACGACAGGCCTGCAGCAGAGTCAGCTGAAAGTCAGCGTTACCCTCAAACCGCTCCCGAGCAATGCTGGTGATCTCAGCGACCGTGTCTGCAGATACATAGCGGACAGCGAACCTGACGTATTCCGCAAACACATCAGGCTCTGCGTCACTGAGCGCCCGAAGATTCTTTACCAGAAACTCACCAGCTTCAGGTGTGCCCAGCCCCAGACAGATCCCGGCGATCAGCTTGACGTCGTCCGGTTGCACGTTGTTCGCGATCTGTTTCATCAATGCAGGATCCCGCAGCAGATTGCGAATCACCATCCGAATCGAATGCCCCAGATGAACATCGTTGCCGGGCGTTTTGTGGAACATTTCCATTAGCACACTCGCCAACACCGGATCCGGGTGCTGCGCGGCAGCATGCACGGCCGCCCGCTGCACCAACGCCGAAGAATCCTGCAGCCCCGCCGACAGCGACTGTTGCATGGTCGCGGTCAAAGCAGCACGGTCAAGCATCGCTCGATAGGCGTGAATCCGCACAAGTTCAGCCTGATCCGCAGCTGCCGCCACAAGCGCTCGATCTGACAAGTTGTTCAGTCGCTGCAGAATCCACATCGAATGAACACGAACGAATTCGCTGACATGTGAAAGTCCACCCGTCGCCAAAGTCGCTGCCCTCGTGAAATGCTCATCGACAAGACGATCGGTCGCCAAGGCGCGCTGCGTCTGGTCCGGAGAAGCCAGCACCGAGAACAATTCTTCCGCGGTCTGTGCGTGCAACGACCGCAGCGCCCGCGAATCCGCTCCAGCATCGCGTCGCTGATCCGTCGGCGTGTAAGCGATTTTCCAGACACGACCCCGATGTCGGTCTCGGCCGGGATGATCAAGTTTCACTTCGTAGTGACCAATAATACGGTTGTAGAAATCGGCCACGTAGAGTGCTCCATCGGGACCCACCTGCAGGTCCACGGGGCGAAACCACGGATCTGCTGCAATCAACAGATCGGGTTCTTCCCGCGCCTGAATGCTGGAACCAACCTGTTGCAGCGAGTTTCTGTTGATGCGGCCCGTCATGACGTTTCCGCCGAACGTGTTGCCGTGGTAGACGGCGGGAAAGACGCTTGAGTTGTATTGTGCGATTCCGCCGATGGCCGTTGAACCGTGCAGATGATCCATCACGTTGGGGACGTACCCCAAACCGTCGTGAGGCTTGCCGAAGCTGTTGTAGTAGCCATCGGGAATCAACAGTGAAATTGGTTTTGTATGACAGTCGGCAACCAGCAAATCACCCGCTGGTGTTTGACACATCCCAAACGGGTTCACCAAACCGTGTGTGAAGTGTTCAATCCGCGAACCATCCAGTCGCATGCGGAAAATGTTTCCTGACTGCATGGTGATTTCGTGGCCGTCGGCGCCAGCGACCGTGGTGTGGTTATTAAACCCGTGACAGGCATACAGCCAGCCATCAAACCCTCGCGTGAAACCATTACACATTCCGTGAGTGTCACGTTCGTAACCGACCGGCCCGTACAGTTTCTCCCGTTTGTCAGCCCTGCCGTCACCGTCGGTATCGCGCAGAAACCAGATGTTCGGAATGCTGAAACAGATTACGCCGTCTTTGTATGGATACAGTCCGATAGGAATGTTCAGCCCGTCGGCAAAAGTTGTGATCGTTTCGCGATGACCGTCACCGTCCTGATCTTCCAGTACAACGATTTTGTCCTTGCCTTCCCGATCGGCCGGTGCGGCAATCGGATATTCTTCGGACGACGTCACCCACAAACGACCTCGTTCATCAAATGCCATGTTCATCGGTTTGGCGATCGTAGGCTCCGCAACAACCAGTTCGGCAGAAAACCCGGGAGGAAGCAGAAACGTAGCCTTCTCGTCTTCCGGGCTGAGCGGTTCGGCGGAACGCACAATTTCTGCAAAATCGGTGCTGCCAATCTGCTGCTGCAGCCGGGTGAGAGCTTTTTCGTTATCGACCGCAGTACCGGAATTGACCACGATGGAAGTGCCCAGCTTGTTTCCGACAACAATGTCCGAGTGCCCGTTGCCGGTCACGTCACCGACGGTCAGTTGAGTCCCCACGCCGGTGAGTTCGTCGATGAGGTGCGGTTCAAACCGGACTTCCGGCCCGCCGCGAACAGTACGAAACCAGTACAGCACAGGCAGTTGATGAGCCCCGGGATCCTTGCCACCATGAGCGTAAAATCGTTTGCCGGTGACAACATCCTGCACACCGTCGCCGTCGATATCGGCCAGAGCCAGACTGTGCATCTGCGAAATGTTCAGTGCGGCAGCCGCGTCGAATTTGTTCGGAAGAATTTGCCGCGCAACAAAGCTGATCTCACCGTCCGAACCTCGCTGTTCGAACCACTTCAGCCCCCAGCCGTGAGCGTTCTGGACAGAAATAATATCGTTATCACCGTCTCCGTCGAAGTCGTACGCAAACATCTGCGATCCACCGGATTGAGCAAACGGAAACGCATGAAACTTAAACAGTTCACCAGTGGTCGGCGTTTGCTGCCACCATCCATCTTTTTCCAGCAGATCCGGTCGACCATCGCCGTCAACATCTCCGACACCCATTCCGTGAGTAAACCGGCCGTAGCCTTTGTTGTCGCTGATCGGAACGAACTTCCACGGCTGGGCGGGAGCTGCCGCGTCAATCACGGCGTATCCGTAAGCTCCCTTGTGAATACAAACCAGTTCGGGTTTCCCGTCGCCTGTGATATCGTCAAAGATCGGCGATTCGTTGCTGACGTCGCTGAGTGCCGGGTGCTTGTTCCATGTGCCGCTGCCGTCGCCAGGATTTTCGAACCAGTGTGCCGGCGATCCGGGGATCGGAATTGCAAGAATGTCCGGGTGGTTGTCGTTGTTGAAGTCGGCGACAAAGGTGAAGAAGTGGTCTGCATATCCCGAAATGGCAAACGCTTTCGGCGAGGTGTACGCATAATGCTGCCGAAACTCCGGCCCGGCATACCAGAACGGCCCTGAGATAATGTCGTGATCACCGTCGCCGTTAATATCCGCGAACGCCGCTCCTTCGCTGTAGAATTGCTCGCTCAGCACGATTCGTTTGAATTCAGGAACAGCCGTCTGCGCGGTGACTGTCACTTGAAAGATGAATGTGATCGCAAAAGACTGCAGAAAGAACTTCATGGCGGGGGTCCGGGCAGGTAGGAAACAGAACCGCAAAGACTACCAAAGCAACCTTCATTTGCAAAAACACTTAGCGTCAGGCGTCTCCTGCAACCTAACACAACGTCGCTGTGACAGAACGCCCGGTCGGGTGCATCGCACTATTGATTCCTGCCCGCTTTTCGAAGCCCGGCCGCTGGTACGGTGCCACTCACCAGACCCGTGTCCAGCATCTTCTGCACCAGTTCCCGGGTCACGGGTCCTGCTGCGCGGCTGCCTGAGCCGCCATGTTCCAGCACAACCACAAAAGCATACCGTGGTTCATCGGCGGGAACATAACCGGCAAACCACGCGTGATCTGGTTTGCCCGGACCTGTTTCTGCGGTTCCGGTTTTGCCGGCGATGGCGACCTCTTCCCGTCGCACGGTTCTATAACCAGTGCCGTAGGGTTCCTGCACGACGGCTTTGAGTCCTTCGCGGACTCTTGCCAGAGTGCCTTCCGTCAACCCCGAGATCCGCCGCCGCGACAGGTCCCGCGGACGATCGTCGATATCAGTGGTGGTGCGAGCCGTACCATCGGCGCTGACAACATGTGGCGTCACCAGCCAGCCTCCGTTGGCGATGGCTGCCATAACTCGAGCCATTTGCAACGGAGTGACCGTCAGGCTTGATTGCCCGATCGCCAGCCCCAAAGCTTCGCGCGCGAATCGGCGGGGATCTTCCGCGGCGGTGCCTGATGATCCGGGAACGTTCCCATCCTTTTCGAATGGCAGGTCGATCCCGCATTCACGTCCCAGACCAAATCGGTCGCACCACTCACGTAACGGCAGAAACCCCATCTTTGACGCCGCGGAAAAGAAATAGACGTTGCACGATTGAGCAATCGCGCGCGTCAGGGTGATGTCGTTGTGCCCGGCACCATGCAGTCGATAGATCAGACAACGATGCTCATCCGGTCGCGTGAGAAATCCCTGGCAGTCAAACGATTCATCGGGATTGAGACGTCCGGATTCCAATGCAGCGATCGCCGTGACGGGTTTGATCACCGAACCCGGCGGTAAAGCCATCGCGATCACTCGCGAAATAAACGGATGCCGCTGGTCCGCATTGACAGCATTCCATTCGGCAATACTGCTGCCGGTGAACAGCGAAAGGTTGAACCCTGGAGCACTGGCCGCAACCAGCAGTCGACCGCTGACGACGTCCATCACGACGATACTTCCTCCGGTGGGGACGGGTTGAGGAGAACTGCTGTCGTCGTTTTCCTGCGGCGAAAGCAGAATCGCCGGTGCGTCCAGCAGAGTTTCCGCCAGCAGCTGTTCGGCGTGTCGCTGCAGATCGACGTCCAGTGTCAGCACCACATCACGACCACTGATCGGCTGGCGTTCAACGTTCGATTCCACGATTTCCATACGGCGATTTCGCACGACGCGGCGCAGTCCCGGAATCCCCTGCAACTGATGGTCATAGCTGCGTTCCACACCAAATCGCCCTGTGCGGGCCGTCCATTCATGGCGGGGAATGCCGGGTGGCAGCCGAGTATTCGGTTCATCATCACGCACCACTGTTCTGGCACCAACGATATGGCTGGCGGTCGCGTTAAGCGGGTAGGTCCGCCGATTGCCCACAACGACACGGATCCCCGGCAACAGGTGTGACTGTTCGTGAATCCGTGCGGCTACGGCAAACGGAGCGTCGCGCACGATTTCGTGAAACGTTTCTTCCTCGCGAACCACAATTGTCGCTGCGATTGCGGTACCCGGCGGTGTCGTCAGCGCTGATCGCACGGCCGACGCCATTCGCATCAGCAATCCATCCGACGAGGTATTCGTTGCTGTGTCGTCGAAATCGGATTCTGTGCTGCCCATGCGGCGACGTCGATTGACGGAATCCGCGATACGTGTCACTTGTTTCTGAATCGCCTGCTGCTTTTCCATGAAGGCCGGCAGCGACAGATCGGTAACCGTCAATAGGTGAGACCACATGCGTTTACGCGCGGCGATCAGTTCCTCCCGCGTACGATTGACCAGGTCAGCGTCGCTGCGTTCTTTGCGCGACAGTCGCTTCCTTACGCCTCGCGCGATCCACGCTTCGTCCGCCGGTTCCTGCAGCCATCGGTAGTGCACCTGCACGGAGTACTGATCCACATCGGTGGCCAGCACGGCAGATGATTCGGAAAGAATGCGCCCGTCGCGCGCCGGAATGACTTCGTAGTCTGTGGACGTCGTGTTCAGGGCCGTCAGATAGCGATCCTGAAGCTGCGACTGCACCCACGCTATCCGACAAAGTACGACGACCGAAATGGCGCAGAAGGCGACCAGCAGCAGGTGAAACCTGAGTGCTGTCGGAGGATCGATCAGCGACACACCGCCAGCGTCGCGTTCAGAAAAAATTGAATTCAGCGGCTGATTGCGCATCGATTCAAGGCTTACCAGACCGGTCGACGACGCAGTCCGAACTGATCCGCCGCCTTTGTGATAATCAGAGTCATGGCGAGAACCGGCAGCGCTATGCAGAGGCTCGATCGCAACGTCGGCCACAGGTACTCAACCTGAAAGTTGTCGACTAACAACGCATGCAGAATCAGACCAATGCACAGGACGATGGCCGGCTGCAACCACCAGGCATATCGAATTCCGGTCGTCGTCGACGGCCACCCGGAATCGCCCGGGCTGTCGCGGGAGATCGCGACGCAGGCGAGTATCAGAATGACAACCACGTCAATCGGCGCGGATGTTGTGTTCAGAATCCATTGAATCAGCAGCGCAGCACCCGCGATCAGGATTCCCGTTCCATTTCGCAGCCAGAAAACACATCCGACAGACAAAGGAATGACCAGTGATCCGGAACTAAAAAATTCAGGCCGGGCAACCTGGAAGATCAAGGCGGCCCACAGCAGCAGCAGCCAGGCAACAATCGTTTTCATCGACGGACTCCCGCTGATCTGGACAACGTGTGCTCGGATGAAATCCTGCTGCGGCTTCTGTTCACAGTTGGCTGGACGACGGCCACCTGATCAAGCGAGCGATGGTCAACCGCCGGCTTGACCTGCACGTCCCATTCTCCGCCCGCTGAGAATTCGGCCCGCACAACCTTCCCATAGTACAGTCGAGGACCGTTGATTCCATTGATGTCCGCTGAGAAAACCTCATCGCCGACGGACACGGCTTCGGTGTACGCAACTCCGGAAACTCGACACAGACCGTTGCCGATGCCAACCAGCAGACCTTCCGCTCCGAAGGCGGCCCCTTGCGGAGAATTCCTGACCAACTGCACGGCCGCAGAAAAGTCTTCGTGGCTGACAGGTTGAACTAACGCCACCCACTGCGAGGTCTCCGTGATACGTCCGACGACGGTCATTCCGTTGACGACTCGCTGACCGGCTGCGATCCCCTGTTGCTTTCCCTGATCCAGCAGTATTCCCGAACCATCGACCAACAGGTCCGACGGCTTCAGCTGCGACGCCCGGCCGGCATCCACAATAAGGCCCCGAACGTTGCCCGAAAGTCCGGTGTGGCTAAGAATGTTGGCTTTCACAGCGACGAAATTCACCAACGGGACGATGTCGAATATGCCAGCGGCCGATTGTTCGCGGCTGCTGCGCAGCTCGTTGTGCAGGCGAGCATTTTCGATGAGCAGTTGGCGCCGCTGCAGTTCGTTTTCCAGCAATGCGTTTTGAAGATCAGTCACATCGGTCAATTCACTGACGGCGCGTGATCGACTGCCATGGCTGGACCCCGGGGAACCGGGATCCGCAGGGGCGACGGCAAGGATTATCAGTCGACCAGGACTCAGCAGATTATGCAGCACTATTCGCACTGGTGTCAGAGTCCCTGTGCGGTCTGCAACCACAGCCACAAACGTCAGCATCAGCATCGCTAAGGCGCTAAGCCAGACATGTTTGGGCGACGTACGTTGCATGAATTGTGTGTGCCCGCTCACCGGACCGTTCCCGTGTCCAGTCGGTCTTGCCATTGTTCAAGATGATCGAGGCAGATCATGGCTCCGCGAGTGACAGTCAACGTCGGCGATTCTGCCACACGGACAGGCACGCCAAGAGATTGATTCAGATGGCGATCGATGCCACGCAGTAAGGCAACACCACCCGTGAGCTCAGCGAGGTCCGCAATAAGTTCCGGCTGACATCGTTCGATGGTGCCACGCACGCAGTCAACGATATCTGCCAGAGGCTCACACAGTGCTTCACGAATTTCTTCACTGGTGATCATCGCCTTACGCGGAATGCCGCTGGCGGTATCCAGACCACTGACTTCGTGACTGAGTTCATGATCCAGCGGTGCAGCGCTGCCGATGCGAACCTTCAATTGCTCGGCCGACTGTTCGCCGATTCTGAGTGAGTAGCGGCGGCGCAGGTATTTGACGATCGCCAGATCCATTTCGTCGCCGGCCGTGCGAATGGATCGACTGGCAACGATATCGCCCAAACTCATCACCGCAACTTCCGTCGTCCCTCCACCCAGATCGCAGACCATGCTGGCAAGCGGCTCGGATACCGGCAGGCCGGCACCAATGCCCGCAGCGCGTGCTTTTTCAATCAGCCAGATCTGCCCGGCACCCGCTCGTTCGGCGCTGTTGATGACCGCTCGCTTTTCCACCGCCGTAATGCAACCGGGCACAGCGATCACAACTCGGGGACGCAGGGCCAGCCGCTGGCCGGACGCTTTCAGAAGAAAGTACCTCAGCATTGCCTCCGTAAGTTCGAAGTCGCTGATGACTCCGTGAGCAATGGGGCGCACAGCACGGATACCGTCCGGCGTTCGTCCCAGCATCTGGTGAGCCAGTTTGCCGACGGCCGCACCTTTGCCAATGACCCCCGTGCTGTTGCGGCTGACTGCGACAACAGACGGTTCGTCCAGGCGGATCCCCTCCCCGGGCAGACCAATCCGAGTCGATGTCGTCCCCAGATCGATCGCCAAATCACAGGAAAAATGTTGTCGAAGCCAGTTCAGCATCGGTTGGGACGGGGTGCGGCGAAAGTTGCAACGGAATTGTACTTCGCTGGACGAGAACACCGCAAGACGCAGATTTCCCGGTCGAATTCCCATGTTCTGCCGAGAACCAAAGAGCCCCGGTCTTTTGAAAAGACCGGGTCTCTTATTCCAGACGGTCGACATGCCGGAAAAACTTCCGTACCCTGGAAGCCCACGGCTGGCGTACCGCAGCCGCCTTCCTTCGTTCCCACCGATTCAAAAGACCTCCCCACATGCACACAAGACTCTCGACAGCCGTGCTGTCTCTATTGATGGCCTCGGCAGCAATCACGCCCGTCCTGGCACAGAACGCGAAACCAGACCCCAACATTGATGCGGGAAGTCGTGCCAATGCAATTCTGGAAACCGGCAGCTGGACAGACCTGTTCAACGGCACGGACCTGACCGGATGGACGGGTGACACGACCGGTTACGTCGCCGAAGACGGCAAGCTGGTCTGCAAAAAGGGCGGTAAGAATCTAATCAGCGAGAAAGAATACGGCGACTTTGCCTTCCACTTTGAATTCAAGCTGGAAGAAAGCGGCAACAATGGCGTTGGCATTCGAGTGCCAAAGGGTGGTCACCCGGCCAGCGCCGGGATGGAAATTCAGATTCTCGACCACAACGGCTCCCGCTACAGCGGTGAAGCGGATCTGGGCGACGGCAGAAAGCGTAAGCTCAGTTGGTTGAAGCCGTGGCAATATCACGGTTCGATTTACGGAATCTACCCGTCACGGACCGGATACCTGAAACCTGTCGGTGAATGGAATTCAGAAACGATTGTTGCCATCGAGGACCACATCATGGTCATCCTGAACGGTGCTGTGATCGTCGACACATTTCTTGACGACACCACCCCCGTCGATGGTTCAGCTCATCCGGGCCGAAAGAATAAAAAGGGTCATCTGATGCTGGCCGGACACAGTGATCGGGTCGAGTTTCGAAATCTAAGACTGGCCGACTACTCACCGTCACCGACAAAAGCAGCGTCGGCCTATGACAATACTGCTCCAGAAGGGTTTGCAACATTCTTCAACGGTAAGGATCTGACCGGCTGGAAAGGTCTCGCCCACAAAAACGCCAATGAAAGACGTGCGCTCCAGGGCGAGGCACTGCAGGAAGCTCAGACCAAAGCTGATGCGAATATGCGAGCACACTGGAGCGTCGCCGACGGAGTGTTGACGTACGACGGCACCGGCCAGAGTCTTTGCACGGCAAAGGACTACGGCGACTTTGAATTCTACATCGACTGGAATATTCCGCCGGGCGCGGATTCCGGCATCTATCTGCGCGGAACGCCTCAGGTGCAGATCTGGGATCCGTGGGATCCACGTGTGAAGGAAGGTCAGGACCCGCCTTCCACGGGTGAAGAATGGGTGGCTCAGTATGCGAATGGCAGGAATCTTGGTTCCGGAGGCCTGTGGAATAACAAGCGATGGCGCAATGCTCCCACAGTGCTGGCGGACAAAAAACCGGGCGAATGGAACACGTTCCTGATCCGCATGGTGGGCGACAAGGTCTCGATCTGGCTGAACGACAAGCGAATTGTCAACCGAGTGGCACTGGAGAACTTCTGGGACAAGACCGGCACTGTACCACTGACACGAGCCGATCAGATCGAGCTGCAGCATCACGGCAGTGAGCTGTTCTTCAGGAACATGTACATTCGAGAACTGCCGTACTGATCCTGATGGCGACAGCAGAGTCCTGGTCGTTCCGAAAGCCCGGGACTCCTGGCTACCAGGGCATCTCAGTCAGGTCAACGATTTGACCTGCCAGGCGCTGCACGGCTTCCTGCTGTGCCGTGGCAAGGGAATGCCCGACCTCCGCAGCAAAGCTGACCTGCGACGAGTGCATTGCCAGTTCCTGCCCGATGGGGAAGGTCTGCTGCTGCAGCACACGTCCGGTTCTGCGGTCGATCCATGAGATCTGTACACCCAGCATCAACTGAACTTCTCGAGGATCGTCGAATCGGGTTTCGCTGAGCACGTTTTTCCGAGCATCAATGATCCGGCCTTCGAGAACGGTGTCTGCACAGTCTGCGTCGGCCAGTCGGTAGCCGGTGCGCAGTTTGATTTCCTTATGAACGGCCTCGGTCAGCAAGTAGTCCAGGTTGCGACGAAACGTATCGGACTTGAAGATAGGCACATGAATTGTACGAACGCCCTGCACGTTCGACGGCCCCAGCATGTAGCCGCAGCCAGTGGTACAGCAAACGGCAAGACACAGTGCAGTCGCGAGGTGAATAGAACGGGGCACCGCTACACTCCTCAAAGGCGACTGACAGGAGACCGGTTGCCCGAAGCACTGACAGACTTAACCCGCGATTCTGACGGCGACGACTCAGGCGTCTCAGTCGCAGACTCACTGGCAGACGGCAGCGACTGCATAAATTCCGCCACGCCTGGCAAACCTCTGACGGCCGCCGGATTGATGCGACGAATTTCCGTACGGGCCATCTCGGCATACCGCGTTTCCGGGAATTCTGTAATCACCTGCATACACTGAATCGCAACCGCTCGCGGGTTGTCCTTACGCCGATAAAAATCGACTCTGCTCCATGCTCGTTGCGCTTCCAGCAGATGCAGGCGCTGCAGATCCTTGCGAATCTGCTGGCGGTCCTCCGAATCCGGAAACAACTGCAACGTTCGTTCTTTCAGGTTTGACGCTGAAATCAGCGACGTTCCATCATAGAACGGTCCGCGGTAGGACATCTGTTTGACGTGCGAACCCAGCACAAATGCATCTTCAAGGTGCGGACTGTCCGGGTATTCTTCCCGCAGAATCTCAAAGTAGCGATCCGCTTCGATGTAGTTGTCGCGTCTCATGTAGTACGACGCCGTCAACATCAGGGCGTCGTCCGCCAGTGGTCCGGTGGGGTCGTTCAGCCAGATCGACTTCAATGCATTTCGCGCTCGCCCCTTGGTGTCGAAAATCGGTCGGGTCTTGTCAAAGAAGTTGGGAATCAGTCCGTATTTAGCGCTTGGATCACTCGACGACGATTCCGGTTTGGGACCTTCGATTTCGTTTTCCTGGCTGACCGTTTTGATTTGACTCTGTCCGAGAGGGTCAGTGATCTCCAGCCAGGTTTTGGCGATCGTAAACAAACGACGACTTGCATCGGCGACATACTTTGTGGAAGGATAGTCGACGAACAGCTTATCGTAGGCATCCTGAGCTGCAGGCAATTCCTGCATGGCGAAGTGGCATTCTCCGATCCGAAACCACGCTTCTTCACCGGCCGACGATTCCGGGTACTTTTTGGCGATGGCCTTGTATCTCTTCAGGGCCTCAGGATATTTCTGTTCATCGAACAGTTTCCGAGCTGCGACAGCCTGCCGCTGGCCAGCTTCTGAGAACCTTGCACCACGCGACAGGACATCGTCCTGGCCGGACAGAGTACGTTCCAGTGGTCCGCGAATGCCTTTGGTGCTGAGAAGGTCGCTGTTTGCAAAAATCCCTTCGCCGTCAGATGGACGAAAAGAACGGCAGCCGGTCACCGAGACGAACACGCCAGTCAGAAGAACTGCGGGTATCCACACCTGGAGAATGGTTCTCACGGACGGCAGCCGGCCGCTGCCTTCGTCGACTTCAGCAGAAGCAACCGGCTCTGTTTGTTTAGTTTGCGTCCTGCAATTTGTCATG
>LWDU01039115.1_pt1 | contig 41435 bp, 40 predicted proteins | sample 727161 | NCBI WGS metagenome assembly LWDU01 (sample SAMN04566230, study PRJNA314399) | hydrothermal vent metagenome | isolation source: deep sea hydrothermal plume seawater | place: Mexico: Gulf of California, Guaymas Basin | collected 2004-07-11
GTGGTGCTCGTGCCGCCCGGCTGGCCAATCACGTTGCCCGGAGCGGTCTGGGACAATGCGATGGAAGCGAAGCCGCTCGTACCGGTTACTTCAAATACCAACGTAGCCAACTGAGCCACGCCCGTGTTGCCAGCGCCGGTGCCATTCGAAAGATCGCCATTGACATAGTCAACGTTGACCTGACCCGGAAGGGCCAACTGGCAACCTGCACCCGCTGTCGGGCTGCCGAAGCCGCCACCGCATGTGACGGCCGCCTTCAGATAGGCGCCGCCACCCTTTGCACCGGTGTCATACAGGACATACCCATTCCCGGTCAGTGGAAATCCCGCATTGCTACCGGCACCGTTGCTCGTCGACGAACCCGGAAGGTACGTCAGCTTCGAGTTGTTAAACATCGTAGCGATTGACAAGAGCGTAATGCCCGTCGTTGCTTCGGTATCCAGCGTCATGGTGACCGTCACCAGATCACCGGTAGTCACAGTCTGGCCGTCTGCACCGGTCAGCGTGATTGAGATCGCGCCAGCACTTGAGGCACCCAATGCCAGAAGCGCTGTCACCAGTACATTAATTGCAAAAATACGCATCCAAATATCTCCTTATTATCCCATTTTCAGTATTTCGCTTGGTCGCCGCTTCCCTTCAGCGACCTAGCAACTACTTAACTTACTGAGCCGTACAGGGTGTTCCCGTACCCGCACAAGAGAGACCGGAGGGGCCAGGAGCTCCACCGAGCAAACCAAGAGCGGTATTCACATCATTGAGGCCTGTTCCGAGCGCATCGCAATCCAGATTCCCGGTCGAGGCTTGAATTCCACCGAGTTGGGAAAGCATAATGTTGACGTCATCCAGACCATTGAATCCGTCGTTATTGACGTCCGAGTCACACGGCTGTCCATATCCATCGGGTACTGCGTCGTAGTCTTCCTGCCCATTGCAAGATCCCGAAGCAAGCAGGGGTCCATTCGCAGCAGCCGTGCAGTTGTCGAAAGCGTCGGGAACGCCGTCGCTGTCACTATCCGGCGAACTTCCCGCGAACGAGCCAAACGAGAGGCCGAACGCCAGCAAAGCCGCACATCCGATTACGATCAAATTTCGTGTCATTCCATCTTCTCCTCTAGGTGTTTCCATCGTCTTGGAGCGGTGCGCCTGATGCACTCCCCTGCCATACAACTGGGTTTTTACTCAAATTGTATTTTTTTTTGTGGCCGGCCTCGCGCCACCGTAGGTCTCACTGTAACAGTCTAATTTTATTGCCTTTTACCAACTTTTCGATGTCTTCTTCGAGCCTTAACAATTAATTTTACTCTCTGGTTGCCATGCTTGAAGCCGTCTCAGGCCACAAAGAACTTCGGATTTTACAGTCCCCATCCATTTATCAAGCATTTATTAGGCGACTATGTTGCCGATATGGTTGCCGATATGTTGCCTATTCATACCCCGACCGGGTGCGAAACCACTTGCTGCTCAACGCTTGTGCCTCAATTGCCGATTTTTTAGTCCATCACCGATCACATCATATGCATCATGGAAAGCAGTAGTTGTCATCGGCAATCCGATTACGCCCACTTGAACTAATTCAAAGAAGAAGCGCGCTTAGGCTCTTCTCCACCGACAGCCTTGTACAGTGCAATCGCCGTGCCGTTCTTTGTAATCCCTTAAGGCTCTGTTTAATAGGTGGTTTTACTTATTCCTGACAGAGATGACGGAAATCTTTTTCCCAATATGGGACGTGGATAAGAGTAAACTTTTTCCTCCTCGGCTGTAATTGGGCCCTCCCAAAACCGGCCGCACTCTCGACCCAGCCTAAACCGACACCGACGAAAGAGTCTCTGGAGCGAGACCTCAGTAAGCGTCGACGGACGGCATTCGAATCGACGGGACCGCCACCCCGATGGGGCGAGTGAAGGAGGGACGGGGGTAGGGGACCGAGGGGTAAGAGGGCTGCGGTGGAGGGGCTGAGGTGTCGGACCGCGGTGGAGGCTACGACCAGGCACCGTCTAGGCGGAGCCGTCTCCTCCCCCGGCCAGAACCAACGCGTCACCCAGGCTGCGCTCAATCCTCTCCAATCGACGGCCCGCGGCCTCGCGCGCGGCGGAGCGACGATCCTGAAGAGGAGTGCTCAGGCGAACCACCAAAATCGGATCGGGACGACGAAAAGGGCTCCGGTCCAGTGCGAAAAATGCGCGAAGAGTCTCTGTGGCGAGACCCCGAGAGCCCTGCACCCAGTGGTGGACCAGAAGTCTCCGCTTGCCCTTCTCGACCACCCGAACCCGAGCCGACTGATCGTCCGAAACCTGAGCAACCGACTCCTCGGCCACTTTCCAGCCGCTCCCGGGCAGTGCCGTAATCGGAGAGAGAGGGCTTCCGCCCCGCTGGTCGAAGTCCGATTCCGCCACGAAGACCGACACCGTTCCGTCGTCCAGGTGATATTTTCGGTGCACGACCTCGCCGAAGCGCGCGCTTCCGCGAAACGAAAAATCCGCGGCGATCTTCTCGGAGGCCCAGTTGTCGAGGGCATCCCCCACGAGTGGATGCAGAGAAGGTCTTCCGTCGGGCGGCGCTTGCCACACAGGAAGCCAGAGGTTGAGCGCCTGGAGACCGATCGCGAAGGCCACAGTCACCGCCAGACTCTGGGAGGGCGCAAAACCCCGGTTCGCTCTCGAGAGGGGGGGAGGCGCAGCATCCAGCGAGTCAAAGCGCTCGAGGAAAACGTCCAGGCAATAGACAATGACCAAGCCCACGAGCAGGATCACAATTCCCTGCAGGTTGTGAATCGCGATGATTTCCGAGTGCGGATTCAGAATCAGGGTTAAAACACGCACCCCGTTCAGCCCGAAGGCGAGCAGCGGAGCGAAGATCACCAAAATCACCGCGTGCCGACCCCTGCGCTGAAACAGGTCAACGAGAAGTACCGTCAGCAGAGTGAGGATCTGCACCGAGCGCATCCCGCTACAGCCTTCTATTACCTGAAAGGCCTGGCTGACCCGCAGAATTTGGTCGCCGGAGACCAAGTGGGGAATCCCCAGCAAATAGAGGGCAAAGCCCGCCAACTCAGCGGTCCAGATTTGCATTTTGAAGACCACCGCCAGCAGGAGCGGGGCAGGCAGGGGCACGGCAAATAGCAGGACCACGATGGGAAGCCAGAGAGCGCGCAACCCGGGCAAGCCCAAATATGCGATGAGTAGGCCGCTCACCACCAGGGCAAGAGCAAGCACTTCCAAATCCAGAGCCTGGGTATAGACCGCCCAGGCAAAGAAACCGGCCCCGAGTCCCAGCAGCGGCAGGGACAACCACCAGGGACCGGTGCAAAAGGCCAGCGCCCGAAGCCGGTTCGAGCGTCGATAAGCGAGCCAGACCGCGATGATAATGACGACAATGGGCGCGCTGTCGCCCGGAAGGAAAAGCCAGTACTCGACTCCTTTTTCGAAGCTGTACCGGGTGCCCACGGTATAGAGCTCGCGAAATGCGGCCAGGACGGCGAGAACCGCCATGATGTGAGGCCCCACAGCAATGACGATCCGCTTGGGAGGAAGCCTCAGTTCGGCCTGGGCGCTCAATGTCTTCTCCTCATCCCCACGATTCCCGCGCTTTCCCTGAGGGGTCTTCATCGGATCTCCGCGTTCTAGCCTGAAGCCCCTTGCTCCACATACGATAACCCCGCCAACAGGCTCCATTCTAGGAAGCTTTTGACCGACAACCCAGACGCCTCAGGAAGGCTCAACAAGGGGAAGCAAAAGCTGCCGCGAAGAAACCGGAGAAGAAACCGGAGAAGGCGATCCCCCCGTTGGCCCGGCCACTCGTTCCGGGGAGCCCAGGCGAGACAAGCGATACCGCAGAGTACTTCTGGGAAGCCCAAGCTCCCGAGCCAGCCGACTAATATTCCCTCCATACTGAGCGAGCCCCTCGGAGACTGTCCCGGGATCCCACCCGGGCGAGGGGCTGAGAGAAGGGCTGAGAGGAGGGCTGAGTGGAGGAGGGGTGGGTGGCGAGGGGCTGAGGGGAGAGGGGCTGAGGGGAGAGGGGCTGAGGGGCAAAGGGCTGGGCGAGAAACCGAGAGGAGAGCGGACAGAAGAACTGAGAGAGGGACTAAAAAAGGGCCCTCCCTCGCCAGAATCTGCCCCCGTGCCGAGGGCAAGAAGCGCCACTGAGCGATCAAAGGGGCGTTCGGGCCAGCAAATCGCAACGCGCTCGAGCAGGTTCATCAACTCGCGCACATTACCCGGCCACTCATGGCGCCCCAGCACTTGGCGAGCGCAGTCCGTTGGCGTTCTGACCTCAACTCCCAAGCGACCCGCCAAGCCGCGACCAATCTCATGAATCAGCGCCTCGAGGTCTTCCAGACGCTGGCGGAGGGGGGGGATTTCGAGTTCGACAACAGCCAGCCGGTAGTAGAGATCCGACCGAAAGCGTCCCGCGATCACCTCAGCCTGGAGAGAGCGATTCGTGGCGGCCACCACCCGCGCCCCCATGGCCAGGGGGACGCTTCCCCCAACCCGCTCATAGCGGCGATCATGCAACACCCTCAGCAGCTTGGCCTGCAGGTCGGCGGCCAATTCCGCCACCTCGTCCAGGAAAAGTGTTCCGCCCTCCGCCCTCTCAAAGCAACCCGACCGGCGAATCGACGCATCGGTGAAAGCACCGCGCTCGTGTCCGAAGAGTTCGCTCTCGATCACGCTCGGCGAGAGCGCTGCGCAATTCACATGGACGAACGGGGCTGTGGCCCGAGGCGATCCCCTGTGAAGGGACCGGGCGACCTCGCCCTTCCCCGTCCCCGTCTCGCCGGTGAGGAGAACACTGCAATCGCTGGGCGCCACGCGCTCGACGCACGCGCGGAGCGCTCGCATACCAGCGCTCCTCCCCCACACGATCCGGGGCGCCTCTGACTCCTGGCGTCTCGCCTCCATCACACACCAGTGCCGGGGTCGGCCCAGGAGCGCAAGGACTCGCGGCGGAGAATGAGCCCAATTTGAGAACATCGGGGCCCGCCGAAATCTGGGAAAGCCGCCAAGGCCCGGCGGACGACCGATTCCCTAGTAGAGAATCACGCTCCGGATCACCTCGCCGTCGTGCATCAGGGTCAAAGCGGTGTTGATCTCTTCCAGGGGCAGGGTTCGGCTCACCATCTCGTCCAGCTGGATCCGCCCGGCCATGTAGCGATCAACAAAGCCGGGGAGCTGGGTGCGCCCCCGTGTTCCTCCGAATGCCGTCCCCCGCCACGAACGACCTGTCACGAGAAGAAAGGGGCGCGCATGGATCTCGGCGCCCGCACCCGCCACGCCGATAATGATGGACTCCCCCCATCCTTTATGGCAACACCGCAGAGCCGTACCCATGGTCTCGACGTTTCCGATGCACTCGAAGGAATAGTCGACCCCTCCGTCCGTCATTTCGATAATGGCCGCCTCGGCATCCTCCACCGCCCCGGGGTTGACGAAATCGGTGGCTCCGAATTGTTCGGCGAGGGGGAATTTTTTCTCGTTGAGGTCTACTGCGATAATGCGATCCGCTCCAGCCATCACCGCGCCCTGGATCACCGAGAGTCCAATCCCGCCCAGGCCAAACACCGCCACCGATGCCCCGGGTTCGACCTTCGCGGTGTGGAGCACCGCACCAATCCCGGTCGTCACACCGCAGCCAAGCAGGCAAATCTTGTCGAGGGGCGCATCCTTTCGCACCTTCGCCAGGGCGATCTCGGGGACCACCGTGTACTCCGCAAAGGTTGAGGTCCCCATGTAGTGGTGAATTTTTTGTCCCCGGTAGGAAATGCGACTTGTCCCATCGGGCATCAGACCACGCCCCTGGGTTTCGCGAATCGCTCCACAGAGATTCGTCTTTCCCGAGAGACAGAACTTGCACTGCCGACACTCGGGGGTGTAAAGAGGAATTACGTGGTCGCCGACCCCCAGAGACTTCACCCCCGGCCCCACTTCTTCCACGACGCCCGCGCCCTCGTGGCCCAACACCGCCGGGAAAAGCCCTTCGGGATCGTCTCCAGAGAGTGTGAACGCATCGGTATGGCAAACCCCGGTAGCCGCCAGGCGCACCAAACACTCGCCGGGACCGGGACCCTCGAGATCGATCTCGTCGACCACCAACGGCTCTCCCGCCGCAACCGCTATCGCCGCTCTCACCTTCATCTCAACTCCTCTTTCCAGATTGACTATTAGAGATATTCATTAGTGAGTCGCGCTTCGCGAGCAATGATTGGCTAGTAGATACTCGGCGGGTCGTGATAAGCGGGTCGTGATAAGCCGGTCGTGATCCAGTGAGCAGTGACCCTCCAGCAGCCCCCAGGAAACACGCGCTCAAAGCCCGGGTCAGCCCCCACCACACGCGCGCATGAGCGCGAAAACCACGGCCAGACCAATCCATACCAAGCTTCCCCCGGCTTTCAGCCAGCCCCCGAGCGTCTTGCCCGGTTCCGGGTCGCCCATGGGCAGGGCACTCCTCTCGCCATCGAACGGCGCCGATGAGTCTCTCTCGGAAGCTCGGTCGCGCGTAAGAAGTTCGGGGGGCAGGCCGGCGACTTGAAAGCGAGCGGGCCCAGTGCGACCCCCGCAGTGCAGGCAGCGCCGGGTCTCCGGCGGAAAGCTGACATCACAACTCGGACAGCGAACCTCGTATTTGTGCGCTTCGGCCATCAGTGCACTCCCGTCGTCGAGACCAGCGAACTCGGCTCAATTCCCATTCCCCGGACAACGTGCTCCCACATTTCCTCCGCCGGGACCTCGAAAATGATCTCGGAAGCCGCCTCGGCAGAAAGCCAAGCTCCCTGGGCGATTTCGAACTCCAACTGCCCGGGCCCCCACCCCGAATACCCCAAAAAAAACCGCAGTGCAGCGGGGGGAGCTTCCGCAACCCGCTTGAACACGTCCATCGATCCACCAAAACGCACGCCTTCGAGCACCGAGTTTATCTGATCCTCATCGAAGGAAAGGGACGGCGAATCGCCCAGGAGCATCCAACCCGAACCGGGCTCCACTGGCCCCCCCCAAGCCGCGGTCGCCCCGGGGTCTCCGTGCCATTCGGACTGGAGACTACTGAAGACGTCCGAAAGCCGAAGCTCGGCGGGGCGGTTGAGCACGAGACCAAAACTCGCGCTCCTCTCATGCTCGATCATGAGAAGCACCGTGCGGCAAAAATTTGGATCCTGGAGCTGTGGCATGGCGACCAGCAGCGATGACGTCAAGCCTGCATCATTCACAGCAACAGGCTAGCAGGCCCGATACCCTCCCCGGGTGAAGAAAGCCGGACTCCAGCCCAGGGCCGAGTTCCTGATCGCCTTCGGAGTCGGGACTGGGGGGATTGGGCTGGCGACCGTGGGCTTCGCCGCCGACTCGATGAGCGGCCTGTGCGGGGTGGCGCTCTCCAGCGCCCTCGGTCTTATGGGCTTCACTTGGGCGCTCACCGCGGGCAATTCCTTGTCCCGGGCGACCCTTCTCCAGATGGATCCCCCCGAGCGACCGCTCCCGGGCTGGAGACTGGCCGGGGCGATCGGCGGCATGCTGGCTCTGAGCCATTTACTGAGGCTCGTCCCTGGGACAACCGGAGCCCAGGCGGGAAGCAGGATCGCCCGAATCGATTCGCTCCTCGCCCAGGCCTCGGGGCCCGAGCTCCTTGCCGCCGTCCTTGCACTGGCCCTCGCCCCCGCCTTGGCTGAAGAACTTCTTTTTCGCGGCCTCCTCCTTGGGCGCCTCAAATCGAGCCTGGGGACTGGAACGGCCCTCGTCCTCTCCTCGCTGCTCTTCGGGGCCATTCACCTGGATTTTGCCCAAGGCGCAGCGGCGGTGGTTCTCGGCCTCTATCTCGGCGCCCTCACCCTGGGCACTGGCAGCACTCACGCAGCGATCCTGTGCCACGGGGCCAACAATTTGGCAGCGATTGGCGCCGCGCGTTGGATGAATTGAAATTTCATCGCAGAAATTCCAACTGATTTCCTTTAGCAAAAGGCCCCATTGGACGAACACATAGATAGGCGCGCTGCGTCCACACTCGGGGGTCATCGAAATGCCTCAAACCAACCGAATCCTGCTCCTCGACGACGGGGAACTCTCCAACGTCGCGCGTATCCTCGATGCTCTTGGGCTCGAACATACGCGCATCCGGGGCCAACAGGTCGTGGGAAAGCTTTCCCCTCCGTCGGAACTACTCATCACCACATCGCGTTGCGCCCAGCTGGTGCGTCGCGGCTCCCCTCCCGAGGCCTCATCCGGTCGCCCGGTTCGAATTATCGGAGTCCACGAGAACTCAAGCGCCATGCGGCGCATGCTCCACCGCAGGGGATACGACTTGCTCGTCGGCCTGCCCGGCAAGGACGAAGTCTGGCAGCCGCTGATTCATCGGGCCACCTACCGCGGCAAAGAGCGCCGGTGCGGGGCGCGGATCGTCGTGGGATCACCCGTGGCCCTATCGACCGGCGGTTCGGATCCCACAGAGCTGGCCGCCACCCTCATGGAAATTTCCAACCGAAGTTGTCGACTTCTCGCCTCCCCGAAGCTCAAAACCGGAAACGAACTCGAGCTCACACTGCCGGAGACCACCACAGCCAGCAGGCCCCTGACCCTCGCCGGCCGGGTCACCCGCTCGGGCAGCGGGCCCAGCCCGGATTGCCAGAGCGTCACACTGGTCTTCGATCACCCCATGAGCCCCGAGACCCGAACCGAACTGAATGGCGTCGTCAACCTCTGGTCCGCCGGACCGCCCGCGGACGCAACCGGGCGCCCAGGCTCGAAATCGGCCCGGGATACCCGCCCCTCCTCCACTGGCCCAGTGGATGTCCGTGTGAATGTCCGTGTGAATGGCCCAGTGGATGTCCCTGTGGATGTCCCAGTGGATGTCCCTGTGGATGTCCCTGTGGATGTGGATCCCGGAGCAGCCACCAGCATCCGCGTACCCGTCGAAATCGCTGAATCCCAGCGGTCTGAGTAGTCTCCGAAAGGCAGACTTCCCCGGGAGAACGGAATCCCGCCTTGGGCTCGCGGCCGAGACGCCGAGGGGCAAAGACTCGAATCCCCGGATTGAGGGCCTTCTCGACGGAGCCGCCTGTCTCCGATAGGCTCCGCCCTCCCCACGAAGGGCTTCTCTTCCCCGGGGCAGCGACAAGCGGGAGAAACCGACCCATAAGGGGCTGGAATACAGGAGGACGGCATGGCGCGAAGCAAGAGCAAGCAGAAAATTCGAAAGCGGCAAAACAAGCAGAGAACCCGGCGGCGGAAGCAACAGCGCAAGGACGCCAAAAAGTCGACCCTGTAGCCGACGAGGCGGTCGGCCACCCCCCGGGTCGCGGGGCTCCTCTATAAGAGCGCTGCCTGAGGTAAGAGCTCCGCTTGAGGCCCTCTTTTTTCCAGACCCCTTTGGTTTTGTGATTTGCGCGCTCCGCCCGGACGAGTCTTCTCCTAGAGGAGCGCTCAAAGGACCTCCGTCTCGGAGAGCGGCCAGTCTCCCGTCCACCGGCCCGCTTTAAGCCTACGCGCCCGATCGAATACCTTGGGGCCGAATGCCGAGCACTCATTTGCCACGCCCCCATCTCCACATACCCGTCTCCACGTACCCATCTCGATCGCGGCGATTTGGGTGAGGGCGGCGGAGGGTGAGAAGTCCCGAGGGGGACGCGAGCACCGTTCGATTGAAAATCGCCGACATTACTGCGACCATGGCCGCCCGCCGTGGGAAACGGTCCGGTGATTCCGGTACCTCCAGCGCCGGGCGACCGCAATGGGATTCCAGCGTGCATGACGGGCCCGGGAATCGCGACAAAACACCTACCAGATGAGGGACGACTAGCGTGAGTGACCAACCGACCGTGGGCGAGATTCAAGTCGATACCACCAACCTCTATCGCGAGGAAACCTACTCCGACCTCAAGGTCGCCTCTATTCGGCGGCTGACACCGGTCCACGAGGACGGCAGCGAGGACACCGAGCGAGAGACCCTCTTCATCGGCGAAACCACGCTGATGTCCCAACGCGGACCGCTTCCCGTCCAGGCTCCCATCCAAGCCCAGACTCTCACCGAAGCATTCGAAAAGTTTCCCGAAGCCGTCAACGCCGCGGTGGATCAACTGATCGAACAGGCCCGGGAGATGCAGCGCCAAGAAGCATCGCGAATCGTCGTTCCCGGGCAGCCCGGCGGCGGCGGTCCCAGCCGCATCATCGGATAAATCTCCACCGCCGGAGAACCGCGCGCTACTCCCCCTGGGTTTCAGGATCCGACAGCAACACTGGGGCCGCCGCTATTCCAAGCGAGCCGGTGAAGCGGTCCGCGTTGCGCGCCTGGCAGCGACCCTGTTCGCAGAAGATCTCCTTCAGAACATCCGCCGCCAGCTCGCTCGACTTGGACCACCAGAGATTGCTCTGGAGCTGCAGCACCGCGATGGCGACAGTGGGATCGGCTGCGGGAGCAACGCCAACGAACCACTCGTACCGCCCATGGGGGTCGGCCCCGGTGAGATTGCCCGTCTTGCCTGCCACCTTGATATCTCTCAACTTCGGCCGACCACGCCGATCCCGAAAGGCGCTGCGCGCGGTCCCGTGGGTCGTGGTCCGCACCAACATGCCTCGCAGCTCTTCGGCCATTTCAGTCGGAATGACGCGACGCGGATCGCTGCGAGCCGGCAACGCAAGACCCTGCCCGCGACCATCCACCACCCGGTCCACCCACCAGGGTTCGATCTGCTCGCCATTGGCCAGGGTCGCGGCGAGTTGCACGGCATGGAGCGGCGTAATCCGGGAACCGGCGAGCCCACAACCCAGGCGTCCCAGGTCGTAATCGCTCTTGCCCCGATCCACACTGCCCGCGGCGTGGCCCGGAGCCGGTGAATCGAGCCAGCCGAAATCCTTCATGGACGAGAGAAGAGCCTCGCTTCCCACCGTATCCACGGCGAGTTGGGCAAAACACTGATTGTTCGAGCTGGCAAGCGCACGCTCAAGGGAGGCCGTGTTCCCGCGTTTCGGACGATGCACTCGTGAGGGGCTCAAGCGGTACTGGTTGCCGCTATACAGGCAGGGGCGACGGGCGCGGTCGGGCGCGTGCTGAAGCGCCGCAGCGGCGGTCACCACCTTGACCAAGGACGCCGCGGGATAGGATCGCTCGGGAGGAAAAGCCAGAGGGTCCGTAGAAACGTAGGCAATCACACGACCGGTCCGAGTGTCCAGGGCGATGACATGGCCGCGCTTGACCCGGCCTCGCTTCAAAATCCGCAAAATGTGCTCGGTGAGTTTTACATCAAACGAATACTCGACCCGGTAGTCTCCATAGTCGTGAAAGATCGGGGAGGGCTCGCCGCCATTCTCCCGGGAGAGCACATCGGTGGACCGTCGGTGGAAGGCCGCGTAGTCGTCGGGACCCACCGGAAGGTGAAACAACAGACCGTCCGGCGCCGAGCGATCGGCCCGCAAGCCGATAACAAGCGGTGCCGGTGGGTCAACAACCGGTGCACCAGGCTGGGGCGCCCCTTGACCCGCCCCGGGTTCGTCGACCCGAGCCCCAGCGATCCAAAAAAACAGCGCCAAGGCGATCGGGATGCCCAGAGCCGCCAGGGTTAATTGGCCGCGCCGGGAAAGCCGACTCGCGCGGGAAAAACGCTTCGGACTCGAACCCCTTTTTCGAGTTGCTCGCCTGGGTCTCAATGAATTTCGGCCTTTCCCGCCCGCAATTTTCCGGGTCTGCTCGGCTCCGATCGGCCCCCGGGCGCGGCCCAGTAAAGGGACGCCTTGGGGCGGCCCAGAGCTTAGACGGCGATCACGGAAAGCACCTCGGGAATCTCCTCCCGAAGCCGCGCCTCGACGCCCATCTTGAGAGTCACCGTGGAACTCGGGCAGCCCACGCAGGCACCCCGCAAGGCCACCTCGACCACCCCATCTTTGAAGCTCACGAGGTCGATTTCACCTCCGTCCCGCTCCACGTAGGGGGCGATCTCAGCCTCGAGAATTGTCCGAATCCGTGCTTCCACAGCGTCATCCGAGGCCGCGGCGGGCGGGGCGTAGGCCTGCCCCAGAGCGGGCAATCCCGACGACGCCCAGGCCTGGATCGCTTGGGTCACGGCCTGTGCCAGTTCTCGCCAGCCCACTTCTTGGGCCTTGCTGACCGTGATGACCTCAACCCCGAGAAGCACACTCGTCACCCCTGGAACGGAGAGAATTCCAGCGGCCAACGGGGATACCTCAGGGGACGTCCCCGGCTCAAAGCTCAGGGGCCGTCCTCCTTCGAGAATCGTCTGCCCAACGACCCACTTGACGCTGGCGGGGTTCGGCGTTCGCTCGGTATGAATCCGCAATGCATTCTCTCCCACGCCGCCCCCTCTCCTCTCCCATCCCGGGCCTCAAAGGACCAGGAAGAGACCTCGAGTCCAAAATAAAGGCCCCATCGCCCGCCTCCGGAGTTCCGGACGCACGGCCAGACTACAATCTCTGGTCCCCCGCTCCAAGCACAATTCCAAGGGCCGAGGCCCGGTCACTGGCCGCTGGCCGTGCCAAAAAGGTCGACCTCCGCGCTCCCCCGATCGCAAACAAGGAAACCGCGTTGATCGGCCAAGCGGCGCTCACGTTCGCCGTTGTAGCCCCAACCCGCCAAAGCGCATTGCACCCCGAGGCCCGAGACATCTTCGAGATGATTCAGTTTGTCGTCCATGAAAGTGATCTGGTCGAATTCCACGCCCAGCCTTTCGCGCAATAGCAGAAGGTGCGCCCGCTTTGATCGACCCGCCTCCTTGTCGATGACCAATTCCTCGGGGAAGAGGTTCGCGATGCCGTAGGCGGTCAGCAGTAGATCGACGGATGGCCGGTCCTTGGCCGTCGCCAGGGCCAGGATTCGATCCCCCGAACGGCGATGAAGAAGCTCCACAAACTCGTGGAAGGGCGCGAGCAGCCCGAGCCACGCCACCGGGTCCAAGGCGCGCAGGGCCTCCCGCTCACGGTAAAAGGCAACGTGGAACTCGCTGAGGAAGTCCGCGCCCATCCCCTCGCGGAAGCGGTCGAACCCGGCTTGATCATCCGCAACCTCGCCAGCCTCCAGCAGACTCAAGGCGACGGAAAAGTCCTCGGCCCGATTGCCCAGGGGCATCAACTCCAGAAAGCCCCGGTAAAGAGAATCCGCGCGAACACACGCGGCATCAGCCCCCTCGAGTCTCGAAAGGGACGAGGCCCAAGCGGGCCGGGAATCTTGGCGGGCCATGGTTCGCAAGGCCACCACGAAGGACTCCACGGCGCTATCGCTGATCACCCCATCAAAGTCCAGCGCCAGTACTCTCACCCCAACTCCTCCGCTGCTCTGACGCCGACCCACCCGGCTTGCCGAATCGCCCGCACCAGACCCGGCGCCCCTAGCTCGGCTCCGACTCGGGCAAATGACGACCCAGTCGACTGACCGAGGGCGGCCCGGGAATCCCAACGGCACTCTGAATTCGCGCATAAAGGGCCAGGATATCGGGATGAAACTCGTCGATCCGCATGCAACGGGCTACCCGAGCGGGTGAGAGTCGTCCACCCGCACAGCGCCCGAGTTCGCCCTTGGCACCCAAGATCTTCTTCGCGTTGGCCATCCGGCAGGCTGTTTCGTCACCCGGCGAGGGCACGTGGTCCTCGATCAGTCGATCGAGCAACCGGGGGGCGACCACACTCTCCAGGGATCGCCGGATCGCGGCCGGCACCATCAAGTAGCTCTCAATATGCCTGCGCTTCCAGGTGAAAACTTCCAAGCCCGATTCGAAACTGGAAAAGTGCTCTGCGGGAGCATGGTGATCCCGGTCCAGGACAACCAGTCCCCGCCCGGGTCGTTTGCCTCCACCCTCAGCGCGAAAGTGCTCCCGGGCCCGGGCAGGACGACGACCGCCCAGAATCACCACACGAGACTCTAAACACCGCGCGAGCGGGCGAGAGATTCGCCGAGCCCAAATCCGGAGGATGTCCTCGTCCCTAGGCCCTTCTACATAGAGAAAGAAATTGAAGTCCTCGATAGGTTTTCGGGAGCCTCGGGCTGGTGGTGGCGATTTCTCCGGAGCCGACATGCTCTCTCCCTGGGCACCGGGAATCCACTCCCGGACCGGATCGTCAGGATATCCCATGCAATGGCACATGGGTCCAACCGAAACGGTTGAAATACTCCGGATGCCCCCGCTTTTCGAAGTTCGAAGGCCCCCTAATCCCCTCCCCTCCGCTCCTGAAAGAGCCAAGTCCCGGACCCACTCCGCCACTTTTTCTTCCCAGTGAAAGAAGCGGAATACGGAGACATCCGCTGAAAATTCGTTAGCCTATGGCCATGATTTCTATACTTGTCGCTGATGATCACGGAATTGTCCGCGAGGGCCTGCGACGGCTCCTAGAAGGAGAAGGCGATCTCCAGATTTCAGGGGAAGCCGGAGATGGCCGAGAAGTCCTCGAGCAAGTCGCCCAGAATCAACCGCAGGTTGTCGTTCTGGACATTTCCATGCCACGGCTCGGCGGACTAGAAACCCTTGAACAATTGAGGGCCAGCCATCCAGATATCAAGGTCATCCTCCTCTCGGTCCACAGTGACCCGTCGTTCATCCAGAGTGCCATCTCCCTCGGAGCCGACGGCTATGTGCTGAAGGACGGTCGAGCGACCGAAGTGGTGACGGCCATCCGTGAGGTCATGCGGGGCGGCAGCTACTTCAGCCCCATCGTCGCGCGGGAAATTGTCGAACAGATGCGGCATCCCGGATCGTCCAAAGAGGGACCGTTCTCACTTCTTTCGGGTCGAGAACGCGAGGTGCTTCACCTGATCGCCGATGGGCTTTCCGCCAAGCAGATCGCCGTTCAACTCGGTATCAGCTCCAAGACCGTCGAAGCTCACCGAACGAGCCTCATGCGCAAAGTGGGCGTCCGCAAGGCCACGGAGCTGGTACGCTACGCCCTGCGACACGGCCTAATTCAGCCTTAGCTCAGCCACCCGGGGCATCGCCCCGGGTCAGGACGGCTAAGGCTTCCACGTGCGGAGTCTGGGGAAACAAGTCGAAACCCTGGATACTCTCCAGCGCGTACCCACGTTCCCTGAGGCGAGCGCTGTCCCGAGCAAGGGTCGCAGGGTCGCAGGACAGATAAACGATCCGGGCCGCCGAAAGCTCTGCGAGGCTTTCGAGTGCGCCGGGCGAAAGGCCCGCTCTCGGGGGGTCGAGAAGAACAAGCTCGGGCCTCGGCCCGAGCCGAGACTTCAAAACCTCTTCGACGTCGCCCTCGACAACGCGAACCCGCTCCAACCCCGCTGAGAGCAAATTGGCGCGAAGGTCGGCGACTGCACTGGAAGCGACCTCAATCGCCTCGACTTCCTCGAAGCGACGAGCCAGAGCCAGTGTGAAGAAGCCCGCGCCCGCATGGAGTTCAATTGCATGCCGCCCCCTACCCACCGAATCCAGCACAGCGGCGTGAAGTGCATCGTGAAGACCGAGATTCGCCTGGATGAAGGTTCCGGCGGAAACGGCCAGGGCATCCTGCCCCGCCCTCAACTCAATCCGGTCTCGGGCGGCTCCGAATTCCGTCGGCCCGCCCCCTTTTACGGGATGGCTTTTTGATGGATGGCTTTTTACGGGATGGCTTCGCACCCGGCCGTCCTGGCCCGCGACCAGTTCCCATTCCCCTTGCTCGGCGGGCTCCGGGGAAACACAGCGTGCCCCGGCGAGGCGGCCGACTTCGGCGTCCAGTGACGGAACCAGGATGGGACAACCGTCGATGGCACACAGTGCGTGAGATCCCTGGCGGCGATAGCCGATGCCCTCACGACCAACGAGTAGGCGGGCCCGAGTTCGATAGCCATAGGGAGCCGGGGAAGGCGTCAAGGGGATTTCGTCAGCAAGGACCCAGCCCCCGATGCGAACGAGGGCCTCGCGCAGGATCGCCTGCTTGGCCTGCACCTGAACCGAGTACTCCAGGTGCTGCCAAGCACACCCCCCGCAGCGCCCAAAAACGGGACACCGAGGGGCGCAGCGCCCCGGTCCAGCCACCAGAACTTCGTTGATTTCGGCCCGGGCAAAACGCCGGTGCCGTTCGGTGACGCGAATCCGAACCCGGTCTCCCGGGGCGGCGAGCGGTACGAAGAGCGCGAGACCGTCGGGCAGTCGGGCAACGCCGTCTCCTCCCGCAGCCAAAGCGGTGATTTCTACTTCGGCCTCCATTGAGGCTTCGGGCTCGGCGCGCGCCGGCCGAGAGCGCCCGGCGCTCCGGTACTTTCGCCGGCGGGCGGCTACGACGAAGCTCCCGACCCGCGCCCGGGGGCACCCTCGGCAGGGGCGGGCGGAGTCGCCGAAGGTGAAAGGGTTTCGGTCTGGTGGGTGATCACGGAGGGGTCTTGGCGGGGGGCGGCAGAGGAATCTCCCCGAGGCCTCAACTCGACCAATTGCGCCTTTGTTCTGTCGGCGAAGCGTCCCCAGGTTCGATCGGCAAAGCGATACTTTCTCAAGATCTCGGCATCCACCCGGGCCCGCAACGCCTGGTCATCGATGGGCTGGGCCCAGTAGGGCTCCGCCGCAGCATGGGCCGCTCCCGAACGCCGCAAGCCCACGGCGGGATTGGCGCGAAGCCGCGCCAGCCAACGCGCACTGGGCCGATTCGCGCGCACGAACTCTCGGCCATCGATTTCGACGATCCAGAGTTGAGTTGAGTAGAGCCTTCCCCCCTTCTCGGTCGAGAGGGTCACTAATTCACCCTCATCGAGGGCCAACGCGCCGAAAACGAGAATCCCCGCTCCGATTCCGATCGCCAACATCGCCCTACGCACGCCGATTCTCCTCCCCCACCTGACGGCCAGAGATCCTAACCACTTCGGCGCTCTTCGGCCTCTGCATGCGGTCAATCGAGAATAATCTCCGTGCCGCCCACGGGCCACGTATGCCATGATGGCTCCGCTGGCCTCCTTCCAAGCGGAGAGATCCTTTATATGCAATTGAGAGTTGCCCTGATCGCCTTGGCGGTGCTGAGTGCTTCGGCGACCCCCTCCCCGGGAGATGAGCTGGTGGTGGGGGCTGCTGCCAGCTTGCGGAACCCCATGCAGCAACTGGCCGAGGTCTTTGAGGCGCAGCACCCTGAAATCAAAGTTCGGCTCAGTTTTGGCGCTTCCAGCAGCCTTGCCCGACAGATCCGCCTGGGGGCACCCATCGACGTCTTTGTCTCCGCTGACAACCGGTGGGTCCTCGATCTCCTCCAGCGCGATCTGATCGCTCCCGACGATCACTTTCCGCTAGCGAGCAACCGCTTGGTCATTATCGCCCGCACCGCCCTGGACATTCGAATCGAGTCGGGCCGCGATCTGCTGAACCCCCGGATACAAAGCATTGCCCTACCCTCGGCGGCGGTGCCCCTGGGCGGATACGCGAGGCAATGGCTTGACACCGCCCAGGTTCTCGATGCCCTTGAAGCCCGCTTTGTCACCACCGAGCACGCACGCGCGAGTGTTGTCGCCGTCGAGCATCATCATGCAGATGCGGCCCTCGTCTATGCGAGCGATGCCCAGTATGCCCCCCAATCCAAAATCGTATACCGGATCCCGGCCACCGAGCAGCCGCAGATCGTCTACTCGGTGGCCCTGCTCCGATCCGCCCGGGCCCTGCCCGGAGCAAAGGCCTTCTACCGCATGCTCAGGAGCGCACGGGCCGGAGACATCTTCGCGTCTGCGGGTTTCGTCTCCCTGGATCCTCAGGCCGTGGAGTCCTCCCAATGACGGCGACGGAACTATTCGAAATCAGCGGACTCACCCTCCGAATAGCCGCCCTGGCCACATGTCTCGCGCTTCCTCCCGCGGTCGGCCTCGGTTATATCCTTGCCCGCTACTCCTTCCCGGGCCGCTCCCTGGCCCAGGCCATCATCGCGCTCCCCATGGTGCTGCCTCCGGTGGCGGTGGGATTGGCACTGCTTTTTCTACTTGGGCCCCAGGGTCCATTCAGCCAGCTTCTTTCGGCCTCGGGCATCCAGATCGTTTTCACCCAGTGGGCGGCTGCCCTCGCCGCGGCCACCGTCGGCCTGCCTCTCTTTGTTCGCGCCTGCGAGCAGGCCTTCGAGGGGGTCGACCGCAGCTATCCTGTTTTGGCTCGGACTCTGGGACACTCTCGGCTTCAGGTTTTCTTTCGTGTCAGCCTGCCCCTCGCTCGCAGAGGCATCCTCTACGGCGCCTTGCTCTGTTTCACCCGGGGGCTCGGAGAATTCGGGGCCACCGCCCTCGTCGCGGGCATCATTCCCGGCCGGACGGAAACCCTCTCCCTCGGCATCTGGTCGCGAACACAATGGGGTGACGATGCCAGTGCATTGACCCTGTGCGCGGTCTCCTTCCTGCTCGCCCTTGCAAGCATGTGGGCCGCCGAAAGCTGGCTCGGCCGGGGATCTCGCTCATGAACTTCCCCGAAGCCGGTTCCCGAGTCAGCTTGGAATTTGATCGGCCCGGGTTCACCCTTTCCGTTGAGCTCGCGTGGAGCGAGCGCGTCCTCGTCCTTTTTGGTCCCAGCGGTTCGGGGAAGAGCACCCTTCTCGAGTGCCTCCTCGGCCTCCACCCGCCAGCACGGGCCCAAGTCCACCTGGGTGGACGTTGCCTTGACGACTTCAAAAGCGGCGTGCGACTCCGAATCGAAGACCGGGGCCTGGGTTGGGTCCCCCAGGCGCCCACCCTCTTTCCCCATCTCAACGTCTCGGAAAACCTGGCCTTCGGAATTCATCGAACCGCAAACGGGGGCCGCTCTTCGATGGCCCGGGCCATCGAAGTCCTTGAACTCGACAACCTCTTGAAGCGGCGCGTAGACGATCTTTCGGGGGGGGAGCGCAGTCGTGTCGCCCTCGGTCGCGCGCTGGCGTCCGGACCCCGGGTTCTTCTCCTCGACGAACCCCTGGCCGCCCTCGATGTCGCATTGCGGGCCCGGGTCCTCCCCTACCTGCTCCGGGTTCGCGACGAAATGAACCTGCCAATCGTCTACATCACTCACGACGCCGACGAGGCCATGCTGATCGGCGAGCGGGTGGCCGTACTCGACCGGGGTCGCCTCGTCGATACCGGGCCTCCCCGGGAAGTTCTTTGGAGTCGGGCCGTTCTCCCCCTCGCCGAAACCCTGGGCATGGAGAATGTCCTCGAAGTCACCGCAATAGCTTCCGACGAGGGCAACCTCGTAGAGACAGAGACCGGGCTGCGTCTGATCGTCCCCTTCTCGCTGGAGCCGGGCACGCGCCTATCCATCGGTTGCCGCGCGCACGAGATCGTACTCGCGACCGAGGAACCCCGGGGCATCTCTGCGCGAAACATTCTGCCGGCGCAGGTGGTCGGTTGCGACGAAGCCGGCGCCCACACCCTCGTTCATCTCGATGCCGGAGAGCCCCTGTGCGCCAAGCTGACGTCCGGTGCCGTTCGTCGACTCGACTTATCACCCGGGCGCGAAGTTTTCGCCATCCTCAAGGCCCATGCCCTGGGACGGGTTCGCTGAGAGATCTACTCCGAGCGCTCTTTCGAATCCTTGCCCCGACCATTTCCGTTTCCCGACGCCATTTCGGCCTGCTCCTGGATGTGAACTCGAGCAATACGGCTTCCGGAAACATCGATACACCGGATCACGAAGCCGGGCACGGCCACTGACTCGCCCTTGGTCGGAGCCCGCTCCAGGGTGTTGAACATCAGACCGCCCAGGGTATCGCCGCGCTCGGCGGGCACCTGCCAACCCGACTCGCGATTGAAATCGAGCACGCTCACCCGGCTGAGCACTTCGTAGCTGCCATCGTTTCGCTGGCGAATCGTAAAGAGTTCCTCAGAATCAAACTCGTCTCGAATTTCACCCACGATCTCCTCAAGAATATCTTCCTGAGTCACTAGGCCCTGGGTCACGCCGAATTCATCCTTCACCAGAGCCATATGACAGTAGGCGCCCTGCATTTGAGCCAGCAAACCGAGAATGGGCTTGCGCTCGGGAACCCTAAGAACCGGCTTGAGCACGGCCTGAATATCTTCATCCCCAGTCTTCACGAGCTTGATCAAGTCCTTGAGGTGGGCCACTCCGAGAACGTCGTCGATATCCTCGCTGTATAGGGGCACCCGGGTATAGCGGCCGGCCAACATTGCATCCAACAACTCGCCGGCCGGTGTCTGCACCGAATACGCCTCGATTTCGGTTCGGGGGACCATGATGTCACTGACATGCATCTCCGCGGCTTCGGACGTAGCGCCTATGATGGCCAGGGGCGATCCCTCACCATCTTCATCGCGAACCTCGCGCGCGAAACGAAGAACCTCTTCGGGCGAAAGTCCGCCGTTGCTATCTACGCCCCCGGTCGCCCGTCGCACGATGGGATCAATCACACGGTCAAGCACCGCGTGAATCGGTCTCAGAAGCTGGTGAAAAATATACAGAGGCAAACCGACAGCAATGGCCACACCCCGGGGATGCCGGGCTGCCACCGCCTTCGGAAGGATTTCGGCGAAGATCAAAACCAGGATCGTCATGATCCCGGTCGCTACTGGCACCCCCATATCAAAGCCAAGAAGACGAACTGCAAGAGCAGCCGCCAGGGAAGCCGCCAGGATGTTCACGATGTTGTTGCCCAGAAGAATCGTGACCAGCAAGCGGGAGGAGGAAGACGTCAGCTCCCGAACGGCCATCGCCGCGGGACCTTTCGAACCCTCCATTTCCTCTTCCATTTCGTGGGTGCGCAGGCGAAAGAGCGCCGTCTCACTGCTCGAAAAAAAAGCGGAGAGCGCGAGACAGACAATGATGGCAATAATGGAGGCGACGATCGTCAAACAGAACCTTTCCAGAACTCATGAAAAAAATCGAACTTCGCGAAACGAAACCGCACGGACACCGCGCCGGTCGGCAACAGGGCCGGCCATGTATTCGAGGTCAAGCGCACCCGGCGCCGCCACGGGCCTGGGAAATAAACATTCGTAGGCCTCGGCCCGGAAACCGCAGCCAGAGGGGGGCGGCTTGTCACAACTCGTTCGGCCGAATCAACGGAGGCCGGGCGTAGGGCGCGTAGGCGGAGTAGGGGGCGTCCGCGAAAACGCGAACCCGAGTTGTGAATGGCAGATAGTCTTGGCTTGTTCATTTCAGGCCACAAAAGGCTATCGCGCACGGATTGACGGGGCAAACCCTTCATCTCGATGATCGCTGAATGTTCGCCTGATTCGTCGATTGAGCCGACCACTGGCCTCCGATTCCAACTTCCGTAGCTGTCCAGTCGATTCGGACGGGTCCCGCCCTGCCCCCGGGCCTCCTCCCCTTTCGCATTAACCACCGACTGGGGAGAACACCCACACGTACTCCATCGACACGGGGCAGGCCCTGAGTTGAGCAAGAAGCACCCGATTTGCCCAGGCGATTACACAAAGGCTGGAATTGGGCACGCCCGAGGCACTGTCAGTTGGCCTCGAAGCCCTCGCGGGCCAATTCGCCGCGCAGTTTCGAACCCGGGGCCAGGAGTTCGCGAAATCGCACCACGGCCGGGCGCTCCCAGCGCTGATCGGGGACCGCGAAGTCGTAGCGTTCGGAGCGAAGAGAGCGAAAGTTGAGCCCGGCGGCACGCGCGACGGTCTCGATCGTCACCCCCCAATCGGCGCGACCCTGGGTCACCGCCGCGGCTACCGCGTAGTGGGAACGCGGCTCATAGCCATATCCTGGCGGACGGCGCTCGCCCAGGAGTTGATCGATCAGGATGCGCGTCCCGGCTCCGCGATTCCGATTCACCATGCGAAGCTCGGGGTCGGCAAGCAGACCCTCCACTGCACGCTTCTCGTCGGGCCGCGTCACCACTCCCTGCATGCGCCCGTAGCCCGCCAGAAGCCTCATGCCCTCGCCGACAAAACTCTTGTTGTACTCACCGGTCTCCGGATCTAAAAGATGGATGGGCGCAAGGTCACACTCGCCCCGAGCGGCCGCAGCGAGTCCCGCCTGGCTGCCCACAGCGAGTAACTTCACCGACAATCCTTCCCGGGCGCATGCCGAAGCCAATAGGTCCAGTCCCGAGCAATGACTACCGATCACCACCAGATCCGCCACGGGGACTTCGCGCCCGATCAGGGTGACCTCGAGGGATTCACCTTCATCGACGATTTCGCGGTTTCGTCCGACACGAACAAATCCGTCGGCTCGGCTGAAGGACGTCACGCTTCCGCTGCCTTTGCCCATGGGATAGGCGGCCAATTGGTTACTGCTATCCGCGACCAGGCCGACGAGCAGATACTCGAGGCGACCGCGCACCGAGATCACTTTCTGGGCCAGCTGCGCCTGGACGGTCGACCTCTCCTGTTGCGGAAAGCCCGCCAGCAGACGAATCACTGGGGCGACGAATTCATGAAAGGTAAAGATCGCCGAGGTAGGAAATCCGGGCAGGATCACGACCGGCTTGCGCCCGGCAGCGGCCAGACATATGGGCTTACCGGGTTTGAGCGCGACGCCGTGCACGAGAATTCCCGGATCGAGTTCCGCCACCAACTGGGCGTTGAGATCGCCTTCGCCCTTGGATGTGCCCCCGGAGAGCAGCACCACGTCGGCTTCCTCCAGCGCCTGACCCAAGGCCTGGCGAACAGCATCCAACTCATCGCGAACCGCACCCATGAAGAGGGGGACGCCGCCTAGTTCTCGAACGGCATCCGCGAGAATGCGCCCATTGCTGTCGTACACAAAACCGGGCCTGATTGTCTGTCCGGGCTGAATGATTTCATCTCCAGTGGAGAGAATGGCGACCCGGGGCCGACGAACCACTGGGATTTCCCCGTGGCCCACCGCCGCCAAGACGCCGGTTTCTCGGGACGTGAGCCGGGCACCGGAGAAGAGCACCGTCTCCCCCTGGCCCATATCGGTCCCCGCATAGGAGATTGCGCCACCCGGCGTACGGGGCTGACGAACCAGAAGCTGCCCGCCCTCTATGTCCGTGTGCTCCACGGGAACCACTGCATCGGCGCCCCGAGGCAGCATTCCTCCGGTGGCGATCTGCATCGCGCCCCCGGCCTCGACACTTTGCCCCGGCATCACACCGGTGGGGATTGTTTCGCTGTTGAGTCGAAGCCGCACCGGCTCCTCCTCCGAGGCGCCATAGGTATCCGCCGCCCTAACCGCAAAACCGTCCATATTGGACCGGTCGAAGCCCGGAACGTCTACAGGCGATCGAACATCTTCGGCGAGGATGCGCCCAAGAGCATCGGCCAGCGCTACGGATTCGGCATGGAGCCGAGCCGTCCCGATCACTTCGTGCCAACGCTGCTCGGCCTCGTCCCGATCAAGAACATCGAGGAACTGCTGCTGCTTCACCCCTTGGCTCCCGAGTCGGGAGGCACCGGGCCCCCTGCTTTCCCGGCTCCCGTCCCGGGCGAAGAGGGTTCGGGCTCTTCGTCGTAGAGAAGAATTTCGACTTCCTCACCCTCGGCCATGCCCTCGTGGCCCCTCGCCACGATCACCGCGCCCTGGGCGCGGACCGTGGACGAGAGAATCGAAGCCCCCGATGTCGCCAGGGGATAGGCACGCCCCTCTTCGATTGCCACCCGCACGTAATCCGTCCGGCCGATCGCCGACGAGATCTTTCGCGCCAGGGGAAGCATGACCTTGGGATGGGGCCAGGCTCGGGTTCGCCCACCGAGTTGTCGAATCGTCGGACCCGCGAAAAATTCGTAGGCGGCCAGGCAACTCACGGGGTTGCCGGGCAACAGGAAGACGAAGCGGCTTCCGATCCGGCCCACGCCCGTTGGACTCGAGGGGCGCATGGAAATGCCGTGGTAGTCCAGACTCCCGAGTTCACCAAGCAGCCGGGGGGCATGATCTTCCTGCCCCACTGAACTGCCCCCGGAGACCAAAACGACGTCGGCCTCCGGGTCCGCCATGGCCTCTTTAATCCGGCCGGGAATATCCGGAAGGATCTCGAAAGGCAGAAGCGCCCCGCCATCCCGAGCGACGAGTCCCCGGAGCATGACCGAGTTGCTGTCCACGATCTGTACGCCACTTGGGTGGCTTCCCGCCGGAAGCAGTTCATTGCCCGTGATTACGAGCCGCACCCGGGGGCGGGCCACGCAGGCGACGTCGGGCCGTCCGATCGAAGAGAGAAGTGCGGCGTCCTGGGGACGGACCCTTCGGCCGACCGCCAGCACCGCGTCCCCCCTTCGAATATCCTCACCGACGGAGCCGATATTCTTTTGCGGCGGCACCGCATCGGAGACTTCGACGTGCCGGCCACCCGTAGGCTCGGTGCAAACTTCGGCCATGACAACCGCATCGGCGCCCTCGGGAATCGGCGCGCCCGTCATAATTCGAACCGCTTGGTTCTTGCCCACACTACCCGCAAAGGCATCTCCGGGCAGCGCGGTGCCAATCAATTCGAAAGAAATAGGCGCGTACTCCGAGGCGCCGAAGCTCTCTTCTCCCCGGAGCGCGTAACCGTCCATGGCCGAGCGGGGAAAGCCCGGCACATCGACCCGGGAACTCACGCCTTCGGCAAGCACCCGCCCTGTGCACTCGAGCAAGCCAACCTTCTCCGCTCCCAGTGCCCGGACCTGTTCCGCGAGAAAGGCCTCGACTTCGGCCACGTCGGCGCGTTCAGCAAAGCCCCGCATACGAACATCGCGCACCATCAAGCAGTCGCCGCCCAAATCCAGTAGCCCCACATTGAAACTGCGAACGGACAGGGGTGTAGTGCCCCTGCCCGTTCGTTGTTACTCAAGCGTGACTGCTGGATCTCAGCCCGTCGCCTTCGCGCCATAGAGTTCATCCCGAGGCTCAAAGCGAACCTTGGCGGCCGCGATGGTTGCTGCATCCACATCGAATTTGAATACCCCGTCGGGGCCAATGCCCTCTTCGACCAGGCAGTCGGCCAGCTTATCGCCAGCGGCGGTCCAGCCGGCGCCTTCGTTGAACTTCCACTCATCCACCATGCACTGCCAGCCGAGGTCCGCCACCTGCTCCTTGGTGACCTCTTCGCCATAGAAGGAACTGTAGAATACGGCGATATCGGTGATGGTCGGCTGAAGGAATTGGCAGAATCCCGAGGAGTCGCAGACCGCGTTCACCAACTGACACTCCTGGGAGGCCCGAGCGAACTCTTCCGGGGCAAGCCCCGGGTTCACCACGAGGCCGGCCGTATGGTCGGCTCCCATGGCGCTGGTCGCATAGGTGACGCCAGTCGCCTTGAGGGGCCTCGGGTCCCAGGCGGGAATCGCCTGACCACGGCTCTCGGGCACCCGGGCGTGACCCGTCATCTTGCCCACCGCTACGGCACCGTTGCCAATGGCCGTATTCCGTTCGCTCCCATCCGCAATGTTGCGGAGGATTTCCTTGGCTCCTTCGGCGTTTCCCCAATCGAGATTGCCCGAATCCATGAGCACCGCGATCGCCGCCCCCGCCTCGATGGTATCAAGGCCGAGTTCGTCGCAGAGCCGGTCCAGATCCGCCACGTCGTCGATGTTGTCGATGGCGCAACTCGCCCCCAGCAACGTAATGGTCTCGAACTCAAGAGCCGACGTTACGTATTCACCCGCCTCATTGTGAACGATATTGCTGCACTTGACGATGCAGCCAGTCATGCAGTTGTGCATCCCGCCCCCACGCTTCTCGAAACTTTCGACGATTCGCGCCCCGTCGAGGGCTTCGACGTCCGGCGACTGTCCCTCGGTGCGGTTCTTGTAGACGAAGGTGTGAAGCATGTTGGCGACGGGCACAACCGAGCTGGTGCCGTGCTTGAACATCTGGTCGCCGGCGAGATAATCCCTGCTGTAGGTCTTGTTCTTGGCCATGAAGCTCTTGGTATCCTCGGGCCTGCGGGTCTTGGCCTTGCGAGGATCGACCAGCACCCACTTGAGTCCCTTGGAACCCATCACGGCGCCGAGTCCGCCCCGTGCGGCGTGCCGAGCGGGCCGCCTTGCCCTGTCCTGGTCCGTGCAGGCTATCGAGGACCCAGTAAGCAGGCTTTCGCCAGCGGGCCCGATGCTGATCACCGAGGCGTTCTTGTCCTCTTCCGCGAGAAGCTTCTCGCAGAGCGCGTAATTCCACAGGCCCTTGTCACCGTCGGCCTCGACGACCTTCACGCTTTCTTCCTCGACGCGGAGCCCATAGCGCTTACCCGAATCCGCGGGCTGGCCCTTCACGATCAGCGCGCGATAACCGAGCTTCATCAGGTCCTGTCCCGGGTTCCCCCCGGCATTGGCTTCCTTGATCCCGTTGGTCAGAGGGCTCTTGCCCCCCATGGATATGCGACCGGAGGTCGGCGCAGTGGTGCCGGAAAGCACACCCGGAGCCATGACGAGTACGTTGTCCGGACCCAGTGGCTCGCAGGCGGGATCGCATTGCTCGAGCAGGATACGGGCTGAAAGACCCCGGCCTCCGAGCAGCTTCCAGTCCTGAGGGAAGGGTTCAATGGATACGGTTTGATCCGTCATGTTGACATAGATCAGGCGATCGTTTTCTCCGGCCATGCCTCGCACTCCTTTTTGTCTTGATTGGTCTTCGGGGTTCAATGATTTGAACATTCATTCATTAGGACGATCACTCGGACAATCACTCGGACAGTCACTCGGACATTCATTCACTAGGACAATCTTCGTATTCGGGCAGTGTGCTTGGGAACACTCGTCCGCAATCCGTTTTGACCGCTCCGGCTACCCGCCTGCAATTGCCGCGAGGACTCCGAGCCGATCCTTTTCGCCCAAAGGCAGATCGAGGGCTCCGCGGTCGATCTGCTCGTCGTTGACAAAGAGTTTTACAAAACGATGCAGAGCACCGTTCGCATCGAGCACGAGTTCCTTGAAACCCGGGTGGGCGGCTTCCACGGCCAAGAGAGCTCCGAGCACATCGCTTGCGTCGACTTGGATCTCACCCAGACCCCGAGTCGGACCTCGGTAGGGCTCGGGAACAGCGACCAACGGCATTCATACTCCTGGCACGAACTCCTGCGGGCGTGCAGGAAGACTCTGGAAATGGGCGATCAGCTTAGCCTGCCCATGACTACTCTGCGCCTAGACAAAGCAAGATTCCCTCGGGGCCAGGGCGCGCGGGTTTCGCAATTCGGTCGGTCGAGCACCCACTCAGTAGTTGTAGTAGCGACGCCGAGCAGGCACTTGCCAGAGCACCGGGGCCTGCACCTCAAAGGGCGAGCGGCCGGGGGATTCCCCCGGTGCACCCGGGAGCCAGGCGGTCAAAAACCCGTCGCGACCACGGCCATGGTGGACGCATCCCGTATCCAGCCCCCTCAAGCCCGGGGCAAGATGGAGCCCCTGGGTGGCCCAATGCCCGTAGACGACCCCATACCCGTGCTCGCGGCGGCTCCAGGCGCGATGCCATGGCTCTCGGGGCGCTTCTCCGGGATTCTTCGACGACCAGGCGTCCTCGTGGACACTTCGACACGAAACCAGCCGGCCCAAAATGTCCCGATCGGAATCCGCTTCGGTCTCACCCAACCCCTGGCTCAAAAAATCGCGCACGCACTCGAGATTCGCTTCGCCAAGCCGAGCTTGAACCCGGGCGCCGCTCTGGGCGCAGTCGGCCAGAGACCAGTCCGGGTTCACCGAAGCGTGGACAAGCACGTAGGCCTGGTCGGCGATTTCCCCGTGCTCCAGAACCGGGCGCGCGCGCAACCACTCGAGCCAGCCCCCGGCTTCCTCCGAGCCCAACACGTCGCCCAGGGTGTCGCGTTCACCGACGGGCCGGATTCCCAACAGCATGGAGATCAGTCCGATCTCGTGGTTGCCCAGGACGTAGCGACCCCGGCCCGCTTCGACGAGCTCACGCATGCCTTCGAGAACGCGCAAATTGTCGGGCCCCCGGTTCACCAGGTCCCCCACCGAGTGCAGGATAAACTCATCGCCGAATCCGTTGCGCAACCGCCCCAGCAGTTCATCGAACTCGTCGGCGCAGCCCTGAACATCACCGACGAAAACGTGCTGGGGTGAGACTCCGGATTGGGGCATCACTCGGAGTCCTTCGGGCACTCAGCGGTGCGCAAGCGCGCCAGAGTCGCTCCCCAACCGCCACGCTCAGCGGGGGCCTGGGCGAACTCTTCCACCCGGGGATCCTGGGCGAGGAAGCGCCGAAGCTGAGCCCGTTGGACCCCCTTGCCTCGCCCGTGAATCAGCCGCACCTCACGAAAGCCCCGAGCGATCGCCTCGTCCAGGTAAGCATCCACCACGGCCAACACATCGGCGGGCCGAAACGAATGCAGATCGAATGCTTCTTCGATGGGCACCACGATCGGCTCGTCGAAATCTGAATCCGGGGGTTCATCACGGGCAGTCATGGGGGGCCACGATAGCGCCGACGAACAGAAATCACTTTTAGGATCGGCGGGATAGAATCCCTTCCCCAAATAGCTTCCCGGCCCGCGTCCGGGCCTCAAGCCACCCCCCCCAAAGGAGGCTAGACTCGGCTGCCTTGGACGGATCCCGGGATCGGCGGGGGCATCCTCCATCAGTTCTCGAACCGCCCGGGAAGCCTGGGTAAATGACGAACGGGGGACGTGTGGGACGCCGCATCATCGTTTGCGATGGAGCCGAAACCGCCCGCCTCTGGAACCGAATCGGGGCGGGAGCCGACGAGGAACTCCTGTGGGTCCCTCGTGATAACGAATCACGCGCCCGGCCCCCGGGCTTTCGGGCACTCCAAGGCGGACTCTCCGAGGAGGCCTTTCAGAAACTCGACCCCCTCGACACGGACGAATACGCCCTGGCCAGCGACGATGGGCCCTGGGTCCGCACGGCGGTCCGCAAGATCGCCAAGGTGGATCCCGATGTTCCGATCCTGGTGCTCACCGACCTGCTCACCGACGAAGACCTGCCCCATCACGGATGCGTAAGGCGAACCGGGCTCAAGACCCTGATCCGAGATGACATTGACGACGAGTTCGACCATCTCTCCAATCTCCAGCGGGTTGTCCAATTGCGTTCTCTTCTCGATAGCCGGGAACGCGTGGGGATCCTCTTGCAGCCCGACCCCGACCCCGACGGAATCGCATGCGGCTACGCGCTTCGGGCAATTCTGGGCCGCAAGCGAACCACCGCTCCACTGATTTCTTTCGGCGAAGTCACTCGCCCCGAGAACCGGGCTTTGGTCGAGGCCCTGGGAATCGAGATACGCGTGATCACGCCCGATGAACTCGACGAAATGGACGGACTCGTTCTGGTCGATGTACAACCCAACGTCTTTGGCGAAGATCCCCCCAAGCGGCTCCTTCAAATCGATGCCGTGATCGACCATCACCCCGAGCGCACGGGCTATGACTCCCTGATTCGCGACATCCGTCCGAACTACGGCGCCACAGCGACGATCTTCACCGAGTATCTCCGGGCCAGTAAAATCGAGGTGGGCCCGCGCCTGGCCACCGCGCTCCTTTACGGAATCAAGAGCGACACCCAATACCTCGGCCGCGAAACCAGCCGCAAGGACATGCTGTCCTTCGCGTACCTTCATGCCTCGCACAGCCCCGCGCTGTTGCGCCGCATCGAGCGGCCGGCGCTGCCCCTCGACGGACTGAAAGCACTCGGACGTGCCCTCGCCAAGGCGGACCTGCGCGACGGGATCCACCTGCTGGTCCTCGGCCGGGTCCGAGAGGATGTCATTCCCCAAGTGGCGGACATGGCCCTCCAGGCCGAGGGTGCCGAGTGGGCAGTGGCCGTGGGTCAGGTCGGCAGCGATCTGGTTTTTTCAGTCCGCAATGTGGGCTACGTCCAAGCGGCGGGCGAAGTCGTCCGCGCGGTGGTCGAAGGCCTTGGCGTCGGCGGCGGCCATCGTTCCATGGCCAAGGGAATCATCCCGATCAAAGCCTTCCGCGAGGTCTACGGAACCGCGGATCGCGAACAGGTGCGAAGCGCTCTCTTTGATGCCTTTACTCGCGCAATCCGTAGCAAGGAAGACTGAGGGGCAAGCATGTCCAGTCCAAGGCCAACAAAGCTCAGTGACCAAGAAATTTCCGACCGCTTGGAGCGCTCCCCTGGCTGGGCACTTGAGGCGGGAAAGCTTCAGCGGAGCTTTGAGTTCCCGGACTTCAGTGCGGCCTTTGGCTTCATGGCCCGAGCGGCCCTGATCGCCGAAGTCCTCGACCACCATCCCGAGTGGAGCAACGTCTACAACCGCGTAGACATCCACCTCACCACCCACGATGCGGGCGGAATCACCGATCTGGACTTCGAGTTCGCATCCCGGGCCAGCGCGTTGACCGACGAGTTAGCCGGCTAAGAGGCCGTGGGTCGAACGCTCAGCAATTCGTGGGCGCCAACCATCCTCTCCTGGATTTGAATCCCGTAGGGGCACGACCCCGTACACGGGGCGCTGCATCCGGCGCAAACCGAGGCATTGCGCTCGAGACCGGCGTAGAGATCGATGGCCTGACGCTCGGAGCGATAGTCCTCGAAATACATTCGATGCCTGAGTACATCATTGATGGCCACTTGCTCCGGACAACTCGACAAGCACGCCCCGCAGTGCGGAGCACAATAGGTTTCCGCCGTCAGGCTGTCGTACTTATCAAGGACCGCCAAATCGGCGGTATCGGGCGTTTTGCCCGATGCATAGAGGTACTCGTCCACGTGCTGGAGATCGAAGAAGGAGATTACTGCGCACGAGACATTCGGATTGCCGTGCACCCATTTGAGTGCCGCCTGAGCGTAGGAATCCTCTTCGTCGCCAAAACCCTCGAGTCCGTGGTGCTTGGCACCCTTGAGAGTCTTCATCGCCACAATGCCCATATCCTGTTCGCCCTGGGCCCGCTCGATCACCTCGGAAAGTCCGGGCCAGATCCCATGGTGGTAAGCGAGCATCATGACGTCGAATTTTCCCGAATCGATCGCGGCATTGGCCACGTCGAGCAAATTGGGGGTATGCGATGAGAAACCGAGAAAACGGACCTTGCCTTCGGACTTCAGTTGCGCGAAGGCCTCGTGCACGTTGGGATCGAGCAGGCGGTCGACCTGGTCGCAGGAATGCACATGGACCAGATCTACGTAGTCGGTTCCCAGGCGCGCCAGGCTTTCCTCAACCGCTCTCTTGTAGCTCTCCACCGAGGTGCCGGCGGGGAGATGACCAATCGGCGTGCACCATTTTGTGGCGAGAAAAAAAGATTCGCGCGGGACGTCGCGAATCGCCTCGCCCACTGCCCTTTCACTCCCCTCGGCGGAATAGTCCGGAGCGGTATCGATGTAGTTGACGCCCCGATCCAGAGCCAGCCGGACGATCTTCGTGCCCAGTTCTCCGCGAATCGGCCCGGTACCCAGGACCGTATCCGAAACCGGCCAGTCGGTACGACCCAGCCGGCCATACGACTGGATCCGACTTCCCCGCCACTCATCCTTCCACTCGGGATGGGTCTTCTGAACCTTCCCCCCGAAAATCTCGGTCAGGGGGCCCTTCCAGCCACGGCCTTCCTTGTGGCCCAGCCCATAGAAGCTGCGGCCGACCATCGCGCCCCCCCCGGCGATCAGTGTCGCGATCGCCGCGCCGCCCCCAGCCAGACTGCCGCTGAGGAAATTTCTGCGTCCAGGATCGGCCTGTTCGAGTCGGGTCCGGCGTTGGCTGCGCAGAACAAAGAAGGCCACCACGGGCACGATAAGAACCGTTCCCAGGCCCAGCAGCAAACCCGCTAGGGCAACATTCAACCCGGGGAAGAGTATGTCGCCGAGCCTTTGCAGACTCTCGCCGGCGGGAAACGCCGTGGGGTCGAGACCGATCGCCGCGCGCCAGAAAAAATCGGCGCCCACCGTGGCGCCCAGAACAGCAGCGACAAGTACAAGCAAAAGAGTGGTCGCGATCGGACGAATCTTCACAGTAGAACCTCCATGGTCTAGACCTTTCAGCGCACGGTGAAGAGCCCGCACCCCTTGGCCAGCCTGGCATGAGCCGGAATGGGGATGCCGGACACACGCCGGGGCAGTATAGGCATAGCGGACCCCGGGCGTCACTCGGGGGGACTCTCTATGCTGCCTGAACGTATCGGTCCCCACGGAGACTCTTTCCCGACATGCTTGCTCGAATCGTCGTTCCAGACATCGAATCCCTAGCCGACCAGGTCGATGCGGGCTTTGGCCCCGGCGATTGGCTCACCGTTGACCAGGCCCGAATCGACGCCTTTGCCAAGGCAACCGGAGACGATCAATGGATCCATACCGACCCTGAACGCGCCCGACGCGAGTCGCCCTTCGGCCAGACCGTCGCCCATGGGTACCTCACCCTGGCCCTGGCCCCCGCCCTGCTCAGCAAACTTTTCAACGTCGAAAATTGCCGCCAGGTCATTAACTACGGCATAGACGGGCTGCGGCTCCGCGAGCCCGTCCTCGCCGGATCCAAGCTACGCCTTTCGGGCAAAGTCCTCAACGTGCGCAGAGTGCCCGGAGGAGCCGCCCGGGTCAGCTTCGACCTTCGCTGGGAACTTCAAGGCGCCCGGCGCCCGGCTTGCCAAGGCAAAGCCGTCTACATCTACTTCCCCTGAGCTTTTCCAAGAGCCCGCACTCGGCCCGGCGCCTGGGGTCGGATTGAGTTCAATCCGTGTTCCCCGCCAGGAAGCGGCGCACCACGCCGAGGAACTCGGACAAGCGATCGTGATGCACCCAGTGACCGGCGCCTTCGATATTCACCAACTCGGCCTGCTGAAACGCATCGGCGCGGCCGTCTTCTTCGGGGTCGGCCGCCCAACTCTCGCTTCCCCGGATCAGCAAGGTCGGGCAGGCGATGCGTTCCCACATGCCTTTGCGCTGAGAGGGATCGAAACTCTGGGGGAAGAAGGCCCGGGTGTAGTTGTCAAATTTCCAAGAGAAAGTGCCGTCCTCGTTTCGCGCCATACCGTGAACCGTGAGATGATGCGCCTGCTCGGGAGAGAGAAACGAGTTTTCTTCCTGCATACGCCGAGCCGCTGCATCAATATCGGGGTAGCGTCGCGGTTGGCGCCCGGATAGCCCGCGAACTTGTTCGATCCAGTTTTTGATGAGCTTCCAGGGCGGCGAATCTAAATGCTTCTTCAACATTTCCGGGGGCGGACCCAAGCCTTCGATAGCCACGAGTTTATGCACGCGCTCGGGATAGACGGCCGCGTATTGAAGGGCGACCGCACCGCCCAAGGAGTGCGAAACGATTGTCACCGGATGTAGACCGAGAGTCTCGATCAACTGGGCCATATCGAGCACAAACTCGTTAAGCATATAGTGACCACCGATCGCCCAGGCGCTGTCGCCGTGGCCCCGAAGGTCCGGGGCGATCACGTGGTACTCGTCACGCAGGGAACGAGCAACCCAGTCCCAGCTTCGGGCATGGTCCTTGTTCCCGTGGATCAGCAACAGCGGAGGAGCCGATTCGTTTCCCCAGTCGACATAGTGCAGACGCAGACGCTGGGAAACGTAATAACTCGATGCCGGGCCGATTATTTCTCGCTCGTGCTCAACTTCCATGATGCGGAACACTACCGGTCTCAGTTCCAGCCCTCTACCCGCAAAAGGCCAGTCCGGTGGCGACAGGAAATAGTGGGAACGGTATCCTCCCACCACGATGAAACTAGCTATTGCGCAAGTCAATCCAACCGTCGGCGACCTCGGGGGAAACCGCGGTCTCGTCGAACAGGCGGCCGACAAGGCCCGGGCGGCAGGGGCCGACATCGTGGTGCTCCCGGAACTGGTGCTCACCGGCTATCCCCCCATGGATTTGCTCGAGCGCGACGGCTTCGTGCGAGACCAGCTGAAGGAATTGAAGGCCCTGGAAGCCGCTTCCCGAGATATCGTGATCGTTCTGGGAGCCGTACTCGGCGAAACCCAGAGCCGGCCCATGGTCCTACAGAACGCCGCGGTGGTCCTGGCCGGAGGCAAGCGGGTCGGCCACCGAGCCAAGTCGTTGCTTCCCACCTACGACGTCTTTGACGAGAAGCGACATTTTTTCCCCGGGGACCAACACGCTCCTCTGGATGTGGCGCAACTGGGCTCCCGGATTGGCTTGGCGGTCTGCGAAGACGCCTGGGCTCGGGAGCTGAATTACAGCGTCGACCCCCTGACCGAGATCTGCGCGGGCAATCCGTCTGTGATCCTCAATCCATCGGCATCCCCCTGGCACGCGGGCAAGCCCCTGGAACGTCGGCAGATGTATGCGGGCTTAGCGTCCAACCTCGATGTGCCCCTGGTCTTCGTCAATCAGGTCGGCGGCAACGACGAGCTCATCTTCGACGGCGGATCCTTTGCCACCGATGCCCATGGCCGCATCATCGCATCCCTTCCGCTCTTCGAGAGCGCCATGGCCATCGTCGATATCCCGGGAGACACCCCGGGGACACTTCCCCATGAGGTCGAGGAAGCGGATCGCGTTGCGCAACTCGAAGCGGGCCTCACCCTGGGTATCCGGGACTACTTTTCCAAGCAGAGCCTCCCCCCCGGCGCCGTTGTCGGCCTCTCGGGAGGAATCGATTCAGCGGTGACCGCGTATCTCGCCGTCGAAGCTTTGGGGGCCGAGCGGGTGACCGGCGTCGCGATGCCGGGCCCATTCTCCTCGGATCACAGCCTGGCCGACGCAGCGGACTTGGCCGAGCGCCTGGGCATCGAGTTCCGAACCGTCGAGATCGACCCGCTCTACGACGCGTTTCGCGGAGTCTTCGCTTCGCTCTTTGGAGAGCAGGAAAACTATGGCCTGACCCAGCAGAACATCCAATCCCGGATTCGCGGGGCGACCTTGATGGCCATTTCCAACTACGAGAACCGGCTCGTCCTGGCCACCGGCAACAAGAGCGAACTCTCGGTGGGCTATTGCACCCTCTACGGGGATACGGTGGGCGGCCTGGCGGTTCTCGGCGATGTCTACAAGCGCGATGTCTATGCCCTGGCTCGCCATGCCAACCGCAGAGGGGAACGGATTCCGCTTCGAACCCTGGACAAACCGCCCTCTGCCGAACTCGCCCCCGACCAACTCGACAGCGATGACCTTCCCGAATACGAGACCCTGGATGCGTTGCTCGAACAAATCATCGAGGGCGGGCGAAACGCCGAAAGCCTCGAGCCGCCTGAGGGTTGTCGACTCGAAGATGCCCAGGCGGTCGCTTGGCGGCTGGACCGCAACGAGTACAAACGACGCCAGAGCCCCTTGGTGCTCCGCACCTCATCCAAGGCGTTCGGAACCGGGCGGCGCCTGCCCATCGTGCACCGCTCGCGTTAGAGACAGAATCCCCGAGCCGTGCCGGACCACTCCAAGGGGGTCAAGCTAAGGGGGTCAAGCTGAGGCGACGGCCTCGTCCGGGCTAGCGCCCCGGACGTTCTCGGCCCGCGCACCCCGCGGACCTTCCTGAACCACATATTCGACAATATCCCCTTCGGAGAGGCTGTCGTATTCCGCCGCGTTCAACCCCGAGCGATGAAAAAACACTTCCTTGCCATCATCGCCTCGAATGAACCCGAAACCGCGGTCGCGAACCATTTTCTTGATCTTGCCCTTGCACTTGGGGCCCGTCGGGGCCGCCTGAGGGGTCGGGCCGCTTCGGCGTCGACCCCGTCCCTTGCCCCCGCGACCCTTGCGGCCCCCGGTTCCGCGAAAGTTTTCCGTCGAAACAAACTCCGCCTGGAACAGCACCACTGCCACGGTCAGATCCTTGAGGCCATCCTGCTCGGGCGAAAGTAGAACCTCTCCGGCCTCGCTGTCGACGACGCTGTAGCGGAGGCCCGTGCCCTGGTGGGTCACAAAAAGGCCAGATTCGATCTCATCCATGGTGATCATGTCGGTGAACCTCGATACCGTCTCGGGGTGCGGTCAATGCAGAGGCCCAAAGGCCAAGTGAGGCCGGACCGGTAAATATTCGCGAGCAAACCCGCGGGACGGTGACTCCTGGCGGGGAGACGGTCAGGAGTACCGGGGCGTGACATTAGGAGAAGTGACCGGCGGGGTCAATCACAGAATTGCCCGCGAGCCTCGCGGGGCGCTCCCTCCCGAGCCCAGAAGCCGCCTCATGGGGGAGGGTCATCAAACCCCTCGGGAAGCGACTCTTCCCCCGACGCGCTGGTCACCCACGAAGGGCGCCCGCGCCCTTGTACACACACTGCCCAGCACCGTCGCGATGCTTGGGGCAGTGCTCGGGGTAATGCTCGGGCTGCTGGCCGGGGCAATGGCCGGGTGCACCCACAGCCTCACCGGTCTGGCCCGGGCCGAAACCCCGGATGCGCTTCGGGTCGGAACCAGCGGCGACTACGCACCCTTCAGCCAGGAAGTCCCCGGGTCGGGTGAAGCCCCAGGATTTCGCCAACGGGGATTCGATCCCGACCTTGCGCGCGCGTACGCGAAAGACCGCAATCTGAGCTTGCAATTCGTCCCCTTTCGCTGGCCCGAGTTGGTCGCCGACCTCGAAGCCGGGCGGTTCGACGTCGCGATGAGCGGGATCACCGTTCGCCCCGAGCGTTCCCTGGCCGGGCGCTTCAGTCTTCCCACGGCTTCAAGCGGCGCCGTCGCCCTGGTGCCCGAGGCTTCCCCCCTGTTCCGCGCCGACGATCTCAACCGGGTGGGGCTGCGCATCGCAGTGAACGCGGGGGGGCATCTGGAACAGACCGCCCGAAAATTCTTTCCCGAGGCGACGCTGATCGCCCTACAGGACAACGCCGGAGTCATCGACGCTCTGGCCCGGGGAGCCAGCGACGCTGCGATCAGCGACACCCGGGAGGCGCCCCACTGGCAGGCAACGCACCCCGGACTGCGAATGGTCGGCCCATTTACCTCTGACCGCAAAGCCCTGCTAGTAGCAGCCGAGCAAGCCGAACTCGCGCGCGATCTCAACCTCTGGCTCTTGGCAAGCGAGCGCAGCGGCCGCATGGCCGCTTGGCGTAGTGAGCATCTGGGCGACCCGGAGGGTGACGAAACTCCGCACCCAGCTCTCTCCGCCCTGCTGGCTGCCATTGCCGAGCGGCTCGCCCTAATGCCCTGGGTCGCCGAGGCCAAGCGCGACGCTCGTTCCGCCGTTGAGGTACCCGAGCGCGAAGCGCGAGTCATGGATGCCGCCCTGGCCCAAGTCCGAGAGACCCAGGAGGCCAACGGCGTTCCCCCGGCCCAGCGTGTCCGCGCCGCCGCGGTGCGCGAACTCTTTGCCGCCCAAATCGAAGCCGCGAAATCGATTCAACACGCCGTGCTCGGCCGGCCCCGACCCCCGGGCCAAGCCCCGCCGCCCGCCCTCGACACCGTCTTGCGCCCTGCCCTACTCAGGATTGGCGAGCGCATTGCCTGGCTAATCATCCAGCTTCCGCCGGGAATTCCCGACGATGTAATCAGGGCTCGGAGCCGAAGCCAACTACGCGGACTCGGACTGGCCGAGGAACGAATCGATGACCTTGCCCGAGGCCTGATTGCCGTGGACGGCGCACGCTGATCAGTAGTAGGTGCAGCGGGTCCGGTGCCGGGGCTCGGCCTTGATGGCCGGACTCTGACCGCGATGCCAGAGAATGGAGTCCAGGCGACGCGGGGGGACGGGCTTCCCTCGGGCGGTCAGAATCGCACTGAGACGCTCCACCGCGTGAACCGCCACCCCTCGAATTTCGACTTCCTCGGCCGAGCCCAAGCCAATGAGTTCCTCGGCACGGATGCGCGCCAGGAGATCCCCGTGGTATTCGAGCACACCCTCCCTTCGAAGCACATGGGGCACAAGGTTGTCGGCAAAAATCGTCATGGCATCGAGGTCTTCGAAACGTCCGAGACCGGACTCCCCGAACGTCGAGGCCAGATCCGCACACGTGATCTGGGCTCGTTTGTAGAAGGGCACTTCGATATCCCCGTACCACTCGACGTCCCTATACAGGGGCATCGCTCCCAAAATTTTGACCAGCCCCTCCGCCCTGTTGTCCGCCGCCTTCACAAGGCCAGCAAAGGATCCGCCGAAACCCGCGCTCACCAGAGAGCCCAGGTCCCGCCAGGATCGGGCGAACAGCTCCATCAACTCGGAGACCGGCGCCGAGGCCGGCGCCTGGTCAAAGATCCGCGCGCACTCGTCGGCCTCGATCTCCGCCAAGTGAGACGGGGTCAGGGGGCCCAGACGATCAAAGTGGTCCTTCAAGCCACCCGCGATCGTGAAGTAGCCCGATGCCCCTGGACGCTTGCGAAGATGGGGGAACCAACCCGAGCCAAAGTTCACGGCATCCAGAGTCAGGACGAAGGCGAGACTCGATTCCGGGTCCTCCCGGGAGTGGTGGGCGGGATCGGCTCGATCCGCATCCTGTTCAGGAATGCCCCCGGCGTCGGTTTTAGCGGCCGGACCCGGGACAAGCTCGTTGGCAAAAGCATCGAGGCGCTCGGTTTTGAGGGTGACCCACTGCGCCCGGTCGGCCACCTCGGCCGCGGCCTCTCTGATCCGATCGAATAACCCCATCCTAGGAATCCCGCCGACCCTCGGGCACTCCGAAGAGCCCGATAGCCCGGGGCAGAAGTTCAAGCGCTACGGGAAGTTCACCCACTCCCTCGCCATCGACGTCGAGCAGGGCCCGGCCTTGGCCTAGAAGCTCAGCCTCGACCCGGCTCCCACGCCAAACCGAAACCGCCGGATGCTCGATATGCCCTCCGCTGTAGAGCAAGGGCAGGTTCAGCCAGAGTCGGGGGCGAGAGAGCGCCCCGATGACAACGACATCGAAGAGTCCGTCGTCGCATTCCGCAGCGGGAGCTATTTTCATTCCAGCGCCGCAATATCGACCATTGCCGGCCAATACCAAGGACGCGGGGCCCGAGTGCACCTCGCGCCCATCGACCCGGACCACAAGATCGGGCTGGGGATGGCGCGCAATCGCGCCCAGGGTGCCCAAGACAAACGACGAACGCGGTCCGAAGTGCTTGGCCCGACGATTGACCGACTCCACGATCAAACCACTCAGGCCAAAGCTCGCCTCGTTGAGAAAATAACTCGTCTTCTCCTGTCCTTTACGATCCCGGTACTCGATGCGCCCCGCGTCCACCCGCCGGCAGCCCCCGGAAACCAACTGCTCGATGGCCTTTTCGGGCGCGGTGGGGATGCCCAGCATACGCGCAAAATCACACCCCGAACCCAAGGGCAGGATTCCTATCTCCGCCTCCTCCCCAAGCCCCGCAGCCAGGAGACCGGTCACCACTTCGCTCACCGTTCCGTCCCCGCCCCCGACGATCAAACGCTTAACCCCGGACCGGACCGCTTCCCGGGCGATGCGGGCGGCGTCCATGGGCTCCCGGGTTCGCTCAATTTCCAGACCCCCCATCACTTCGGCCAAGCGCCCGCGCAAGCGGACTTCCAGGCGCCCGAGGATGCCGGACGCCCTTCCTGCGTGGGGATTCAGGATGGCCAGAGTGGCTGCGGGCACAGCGGGACAATAACCCGCGCCCGTGAGCAGGACAGCGGTTTGCCTGCACTATAATTGCGCGATGAATAAGACCGGGCGAAAATGGATGGGCTTCGTGATTCTGGGCTTGTCCCTGCTTGCCCTGGGCATTTTCGTACGCGATCGATTGGGCATCGACCTCGACCCCGAGTCCATTCGCCAGTGGGTGCTGTCCGCTGGCCCCATCGCGCCGGTTCTCTGCGTCGCAATGGTGGCCGGCAGGAGCGTCATCGGCCTGCCCTCGCAACTCGTCCTGATCGTTGCCGGCCTGAGCTTCGGAATATTCTGGGGAACCGTTTATGGGGCGCTGGGCCTGGAAATCTCGGGGCTTATTACCTTCCAACTCGCCCGGGTCGCCGGCCGAGAATCCGTCCATAGAAAAATTCCCGAACGTCTGCGCCCAATCATCGCCCGTGCAGGAGAGCGACCTGGAGCCGTCTTCATCGCGGTAGGAACCGGGTATCCCATCGGGGTCCTGACGGCATACCACGCCCTGGCCGGGGTCACGCCCATGAAGTTCAGAGTCTTCGCTTTTGCGCTCGCCTTGGGAGCCACGGCACGGGCGGCCACCTATGCGTATTTTGGCAACAGCCTGATGGCCGGAGAACTCAAGCTCGTCGTCTGCCCTTGGCCTTTCCCGCCGGCCGCGCATTCTTCAAGCGGGTTCTGCTGGGTCAGTCGGAGACCGCACCCGAGACGGCCGAAGCTACTCCGCTTGTTCCCGCAGAAGATTCAACGCAGACCCTGCTCTGAACCACGCGATCTGTTCCTCGTTCAGGGTGTGCTCCACGGCAAAGCTCTCCTCGCTGCCATCGACGTGAGTGAGCACAGCGGTCAAGGGCACCTCGGGCCTGAGTTCAGTCAGTCCGTGGAGGCTGACCCGATCGGTCTCCAACACTTTCTCGTAATCGGCGGGGTCGGCAAAGGTCAACGCCAGAACACCCTGTTTTTTCAAATTGGATTCATGAATCCGCGCAAAGCTTCGGGTGATCACCGCGCCCGCTCCCAGGTGTCGGGGGGACATGGCGGCGTGTTCGCGGCTACTTCCCTCACCGTAGTTCTCGTCGCCGACCACGACCCAGCGCGTTCCCTCGGCCTTGTAGTGCCGGGCGATGGCCGGGAAACCAACCCCAGTCTCCTCGGACAATTGGTCGAGCCCCGTGCCTGGGTCTCCAGTGAATGCATTGATCGCGCCGATGAACATATTGTCGCTGATGTTGTCGAGATGGCCACGGAAACGCAGCCATGGACCCGCCATGGAAATATGATCCGTTGTGCACTTCCCCCGGGCCTTGAGGAGAAGAGGCAAGCGCTCCATGTCCTTTCCATCCCAGGCCGGGAATGGGGTCAGTTCCTGTAGACGCTTGCTTGCCGGTGCGATTTCAATGGCCAAATCTTCGGAATCGGGGCGGGGGGCTTGATAGCCCTCGTAGGAGATGACGAATCCCTTAGCGGGAATTTCCAGGGCCGGGGCCGGGGGGTCGAGGGTGAACCGACTCCCATCCGCAGACTCCAGTCCAGGGTTCCCGCCAACGCGTATGCGATCACCACCTCGGGACTGGAAATAAACGAGAGGGTCTCGGGGTTGCCATCGTTTCGCTTGGGAAAGTTGCGGTTGTAGGAGCTAATGATCGAGTTGGAATCCCCCTTCTGGATATCGTCGCGCTTCCACTGGCCGATACACGGGCCGCACGCATTGGCGAGCACCGTGGCCCCGATGGCTTCCAAGTCCTGCATCTGACCATCTCGCCCGATGGTCTGATGAATCTGCTCGGAGCCCGGAGTCACCCAGAGAGTCGCCTGGCTCTGGACACCGCGCTCGGCCGCTTGGCGGGCCACATCGGCGGCTCGGGACATGTCCTCGTAGGAAGAATTCGTGCAGCTCCCGATCAGCCCCGCGCTCAGGTTGAGCGGGTAGCCACTCTCCCGCGCGTCCGCCGCCATCCGCGAAACCGGATGCGCTAGATCGGGCGTATGGGGTCCAACGATATACGGCTCGAGTGTAGAGAGATCGATCTCCACCAGAACGTCGAAGAATTGAGCCGGGTCCGCGAGGACTTCGGCGTCGGCTTGGAGCAAGTTGGATTCGGCGGCGGCCAGAGCCGCAATCTCGCCGCGCTCGGTCGCTTCAAGATACGCGTGCATGCGTTCGTCGTAGGGAAAGATTGATGTGGTCGCCCCGAGTTCGGCCCCCATGTTGGTAATGGTTCCCTTGCCCGTGCAGCTGA
>LWDU01032260.1_pt1 | contig 41287 bp, 24 predicted proteins | sample 727161 | NCBI WGS metagenome assembly LWDU01 (sample SAMN04566230, study PRJNA314399) | hydrothermal vent metagenome | isolation source: deep sea hydrothermal plume seawater | place: Mexico: Gulf of California, Guaymas Basin | collected 2004-07-11
TAAGCGTGACCTTGCTCGGGTTTTCCGATGGAATTTATTGACGAATCGATGAGCCTCATCTCGGGCATGAACCATCACCCTACCCCGCCGGTCCAAAACTAGATTTGGAAGGCCTTCACGATGAATGGTTTCTTCTCTTTTTGAAAGGGAAGCCAATTGAAATCTGCCTCTCAAGCCATGGCCTTCTATGAGATCGGCAATTATTGCTAGATGGGTATCACCACCATCTATCAAGAGGAGATCTGGCCATTCATCCTGTCTTTTGAGCCAGCGTTCTACCACCTCTCGCATCATTCGTAAATCATCCATCCAGTCGCCTTTAACCGAATAACTTCGATACTCTTTTTTCGCTGGTCGGCCATTTCGTAATGTGATGCTCGCACCTACTCTAGAATCTCCAACCAATTGAGCCATATCGAAACAGACGATATGATTCAAACTTTCCATGCCTAACAGAATTGCACCATCATCAGCAGATCTTTGTTCGAGCGAACCACTAGCTTTGGTCGCCATTCTGGCAACTTGCATTTTGGCATTTTGTCCGGCAAGATTTGTCAAGGTAACGAGGTCACCTCGCCGAGGGCAACGAACATCCACTTTAGATCCTCTTTGGGAGCTCAACCAATCAGATGTATTATCGGGTAATGGAATTGGTGTTAAGAGTAATTTTGGAGGCCTTCGGGTCGAATAATGTTCGTTGACGAACGCGGTTATTGTTTCACCTTCATCTCCGCGATGAATCATCGGCCAAGCCTCTTGGCCCTTTACCACCCCTTGGTCGGCATGGAGGACTACTATTGCTGCTAATTCTCCTTGAACTCCTATGCCAATACTATCGCAATCTCGATAGACAGTCGACGAGATAACCTGCTGGCTAGTGACGGTTCTAACCGCCTTTATCAGGTCTCTTTTTTCTGCAGCAAACTCGAAATTCAATGCATTGCTAGCCCTGTCCATTTCAAGCGCAATTTCCTCGATTAAATCAGCGGCATCTCCATCAAGTATTCGGCGTACAGCAAGCACTTTTTCGCTATAATCTCCAACCTCAACACATGGGCCTGAGCATAAACCAATATGCATAGATAAACAACCTTGAGGCAATAATTCCTTACAATCACGAATGCCGAAATGTCTTCGAATCAATTGAACCACTTGTTTGGCAGCCCCTGCATTTGGGAATGGTCCCCAACACCATGCTTCCTTCGGTGGATACCGAGTGTAGAGAATTCGGGGAAACTCATCCTTTGTTAGTGCTAAAAAAGGGTATGTTTTATCGTCCTTCAACATCGAATTATATCGTGGCTTATGCTCACGAATCAATTGTCTTTCGAGCACTAATGCCTCTTGAGGGGAATTGGTAATAATGAAATCGACTTTATCGGACCTTGTTACCAATTCAGGTATCATTTGTCGATCTGGATTTTCTGCAAAATAAGAGCGAATCCGATCCTTGAGAACGGTTGCTTTGCCGACGTATAGAACCCTTCCGTCGCTGGTCTGAAACAGATAAACGCCGGGGCAAGCCGGTAGGTCAACCTCCTCAGCACCAACCGGCATATGGCGGTTGTAGGGCGAGGGCATGAAGAAGACATCGACGTGACAGGAGGGGGGAAGTAAAATGATGAATGGTGATTTAGCCTTGGCTCATGGTGAGTGGCCCAAAGGCGAGAATCCTATCCCACCTAGCAATTTTTCCAACCAGTTTGGAAACGACATGGGACGCACCGAGAGACATTTGCTTGCCTGGGATCGCTCAAGCTCTTGGAGTGGTTCGGTCAGCACTTCACCAACCGCTAGCAGATTTGGTTCGAGACAATTTGGTGACCGAAAGGAAAAGCCATGTAATAGATGGTGGTTCAAGAAAAAGAAAGGTATTCCACATCAGCGAGGAAGGAAGAAAACTTTGCTCCGAATTAGAGCCGAAAAAGAAAGATTCTTTTGGAAAGCTCTTTGGAAAACCACCTACTTTAATCGATCTAAAAGGCCGTTCGAATTTGATCCAACGCTTGTGTTCTGTTGAAAGTTGCATAATTACAGGCTTACCCGGAATCGGGAAATCTGCGATTTTAGCAGAATTAGCAAAAAAATTGGTCGAGGAAGGAAAAACCGTGAGATTTGCTCGAATGGAATCCTTCAAAGATATCGGAGCAATAATTTCAGATTGGGGGTTGGATTATTCAACCGAAAGAGCAGCACTCAATGCAATAAAATCCGATGTTCTCATTTTGGATGAATTACAAGAGGTCAGCCCACGCCATTTATCTAGAATAGAGAAATTCATTTCAAGATGTTCGAAAATCATTGTTGCTTGTAGAGCCCCAATAACAATCGTGTCATCTCTGGAACAAATCGAAGTACAACCATTATCCCAAGAAGCAGCGATTGAATTGCTTCCTTCTCATCTAATTAATAGAGAATCTATTGCCGACCGGCTTGGTGGCCACCCCTTGGCTCTACAATTACACGATGAGGGAGCCGAACTTCCAGAACAAGGCGAAGATCTTCAAGCATGGGTGAAGGATGTCGTATTAGCCGGATTAGGACAAGAGATCGCTGCATTAGATGAATTGGCTTTATTGCCAATTCCAGTTCCAGTAGATGATCTTGAGCATGAAGATAAGATTGGAATTTTGGATGATCATGCTCTCTTACGTTGGCATGATTCGGGGGTGGAATTACATCATTTGGTTAGAAACGTTCGCTCGAGTATGCTGGGAGAATCCGATCACAAGGCTGCTGCTGAACATTGGTCGAATAAGGAAGGCGATCTTTCTAGATTGATCGAATTACACCATATTTTAGAATCTGGTGGTGATATAGAAGCCCACATTTTGGCAAATGCTGAAGCATTGATGGTGAGATCAAACGCAGCGCTTGCAACATTGATCGCTTCGGCCATCGCGAGGTACCCTACCGCAAAGATGCACCGCATCGCCGCGATGGTAGCGATTGAACGGGGTGAATCTGAAATTGCCGAAAATCATTTGAAGCACTGTGATGCGCCTGATCTATCATATTCTCTCGCCTTATTACAAGGCAAGGTTGAAGAGTTTGATCTGAAGGACATCAAATCTATATTATCCGAAGCATCAAGGCGAATCGATGACCGGTTACCCGGAGGGAAACCACAAGAAGAAATTGAGGCTCTATTAGGTAGCATTGATCTTGGTGATGTTGGTCAAGAAATGCGTAAAGTAATGCTGGTCGCAATAGCACATATCAAGCATGCATCAGCGATTGCAAATAATGAATTCGACCAAGCAAAGCAAATTCGAGAGAATTTAATTTCGATATCAAACCCCGAAGACCCTCAAGTAAAAGCATTGGATTTAAGGGACAAAATCGCTCAGACTATTCCAGAAACAAAAGCCTATCATGAGTTGGTTGAAAGAGTTTTTTCAACTACGGGATTAAGGGCAACAATGTTACAATTAGCATTGTTGGAAAAGGCCACACCTTCGTCTGGGAAAAAATTACTTGAGCGAATTTCATTACCTGATGAACCGAGTCGCGCCCATCTATCTACCGCCCGCCGAATCGCAGCCATTATCTGGTATCAACGATCGATGTTTGCTACACATAATCAGTTTTCATCCTTAGCCGAAGCGATCGCACTTTGGAAGATGGCGATGTGCCCAAATGCTTCGGCATTAGCGGCCCAAAAAATGCATTTACTGATTTGATGGATTAGATTTCTGCACCAATCAAGGTTTTTGTCTCAACAATTCCATTGATTGGCCTGATCTCTTCCACGATAATTCTTGTTAGAGTGAATTCATCTTCGGCTTCTACCTTGGCGATGACATCGTATTCTCCAAAGAGCATCCAGCGCTTTGTCACCAATTCTATGTTGTCCAAGGCCTGGCTAACCTCTTTTTCTCGCCCTGGAGCGGTTGTGATTAAAACGAATGCTGTTGCCAAAATTTCCACCTCAGTAATCGACCGCAATCAGAGTTTGGGTTTCGCGTACCCCTTGGATTTGACGGAATTCTCGCATCAACATGCTGGCCAGATTTTTTTCGTCTTCAATTGAAACTCGAACCAATAAATCGTATTCACCGTAAAGTGCGTGGACCTCGGCAACAGAATCATTTTCAGTCAGTGAGATGTATACCTCTCTTTCACGAGATGGTTCGGTCTTGAACAGAACAAAAGCCTCAGGCATGTTTTGGGCGACCTGACCTCCCTTTTTGACTGTACCGATTGGTTCAATCATGGTTGAACGGGGAGGGGAACAGTCTAATGCCCATCGGGTGCCGTTGGCATTCCATGATGAGACGACTACCTAGTGCTGCATGGTTAATCGTCAGCATATTTTTGCTTTCATCGATGAGTCCTATGCTAACATCAGCCACTATATCTGGTCGGGCTCAAACCACTTGGTCTGGAACCCAGTCGCTCACTTCTGACTATACTGTTGCGGTGACTGACGTGTTGATTATATCTGCTTGTACCAATGTAACCATCGCAAATGGTGCGCGGATTTATGTCGAGGGTAGAATTACAATTGAAGGAACAAATGCTTGCCCGGTATATTTTGATTCTGACGGTGGCCAAGACCATAAAGGACTCGTATTCAATAGCACATCGAACGGCCGAGGAAGTAAAATCGATAATCTTTCGATAATTCATTCGGTCTATGGCATAACAATATATTCGTCCAATCCATATCTTGGAAATGTTTCAGTTTTCGACCCTGACGATGTCGGAATCGACCTCTTCTCTGGCGCAACTCCGACCATTAGGGATTTAATTATTGACGAAGCAGGTCAAGATTGGACCTTTCCATCATATTGGCGTTATGGAATCGGTCTATCTGTGGGCGATGGGTCAGCACCGTTTGTCGATGGAGTTTCGATGAACGATGTTGTGACCAGAGGTCTACATTTTTGGGGTAATTCGGGCGGAGTTTATCGAAATATTTCCATCTCGGGAGTAAGTGGAGCCACCTTGGCGGTCGCTGCCGGTGTTTGGATCGAGGATAGTCGCCCATTGGTAGAATTTCTTGAAGTGAATAAAAGCGACCACGGTGTATTCATCAGACATGTTGATGATGACATTAGAACCAGAGCGGTAATGCGTGATGTCGTCATTAAAAATTCGATGTACAAAGCTTTGGTCGTCGACAAAGAAGACCATTTGAACTACACGAATTACCAATCGGCAATTATCGAAGGTCTTGAGATTTCAGGTACTGGAGGTCCAGATTCAAAAACACCTGGCTTAGCGACTGCAACCATCGAAATCAATGCTACCGGGGCTTGGATTGAAGAAGCAAATTTAGAAGATAACGATGCGGTTGGTGTACAATTATACTTTGTTGATTCTTCAACCACATTTACCAATTTAACCATCGATAACTCCAGCGGTTCTGGCAGCGGAGCAGGAGGGGCTGGCATCTCTATTCGTTCATCGTATTTTGCTGCGGAATTCAACGGGCTCGAAATCTCAAATTCTATTGGCCCAGGAGTATTTGCAATCAGTGGTGGTGCGATTCAAGGCCAAGATTGGAATTTGCACAATAATGGAGCTGAAGGATTCAAGTTGGAGAGTGCAGCGACGATAGTTAACGGTTTACAATTAACCGATAATGGTGATTCAGGTGTTCATATCGATGATGCTCGTTATGTCTTTCTAACCAATTTGACCAGCAGCGGAAACGGTGATGCTGGAATGGAATTCAGTCGTGCAAACGACATCGAATCCAGTTCTGGTGATGTAAGGTGTACCTTTTGTTCTTCTACCGGCGATGAACGTGGTGTTATTGTCACAGATTCGGTCGACCTTTATCTCGATGATCTCGAGATTCATGACCCTCTAAACGGTTCGGCGATCGATGTAGATAACGGTGGATTAAATATCGGAGTACAAGGTGGTTTATTCCACATTTACGATGCTGAAATTTGGCAAAATTCCAGCGCACCGGCTTTGAATATCGCCCAAGCCGAAGGTGAGATCGATGGATTGGAAATGCACGGTAGCCATTCAGGTATCGTTTGGGATGCAAACCATAATGTCGAGCGGAACAGTATCCTCTCAAATGCAATTATTTCTGGCTCTGGCTGTTTGAACCTGTCGAACCACGACCAATTAACAGGTGTTGGCAACACGATTTCATCAGCTTGTAGTGGTAGTTTAGATTTCAATTCGGTGCTCTTGAATTGGAGCGGTTTCTCCGACCAATCCTCACACGTATTCAATGTGGATTCATCTTCACAACTCCATCTTCACCAACCGAGTAATATCGATTATGCATCAGCGATTATTCAGCCGAATGGTTGGATTGAAGAAGCGTGGGATCTAGGAATTTGGGTGATTAATAATAATTCAAATGGAATCCCATATGCTAATGTAAACCTTGGATTTGATCAACTGGAAAACTCGATTTCACAATCGACCAATGATTTCGGCATGGTCGAATTCTTGGATTTGCGCGGCAAAAAATATACCAGCAACGGAGTGAGTCCTTTTACTACAATAACCATCGATTGTGCCTATGATGGAGTGAGTAATTCTACCTCTACTACCCTTGACCAAGACCGGGTCGTTTGGTGCCACCTACCACTTTCCAATCAAGCACCATTTTTGATTTGGAAAACTCCGCTCGACCAAGAGGTTTACCCGAGCCATGCAGAAATAGAATTCAATGCCTCCAATTCTTGGGATTTGGATAATGATACTATGACTTTTGAATGGACTTCATCTTTGGACGGAATCTTTGGATTAACCAGTATGTTCACCGCCAACGATGGCTCAGCATTCGAGTTGGTTTTGGAAGACGGAATCCATGATATTACCCTCAAAGTTTGCGATGATAAAGGGAATTGTGTTGAGGAAACTCGAACTATTGAATTATCTAACCAACCGCCAATCGTATCGGTGCAAACCAATCCCGGGGTCAACCCTTGGGGGGAATTACACATTCCAATCACCAAGCCTTTGGAATTCTGGTTGAATGGCACTTACGACCTTGAAGGCGATAATATCTCATGTTCTTGGTCGTGGCCGAGCCATACGGTTCAATTGAATAATTGCGGAAATGAATCTGGAAACCTTTCCTTTGCCGATATGAGCCAAACCAAGTTTGACCTGACCCTATATGTCGACGACGGAATCAATTCTCCCAGCGAATGGGTCGCTCCGGTCGAATTGTATAACGAGATGCCAATTGCCTCTTTTGATGTTATACGTGAAGCTAATTTTTCAGAAAATGAAATTTCGTTGGTCAGTACTACCGTCGACCCTGAAGGCGATGATATCGAATATCTTTGGTCCAGTAACCTCGATGGTGTTTTGAGCAATGAATCCTCATGGGTGGGATACTTATCCCGAGGGGTCCACCAAATTTCTCTCTCGGTCACCGATGGAAGGATGGAACACCTCAATTCAACCAGTACCAATACCAGTCTTGTTGTGGTTGAAAACAGCCCGCCGAAGGTGGTGATTTCGAGTCCGAATGAAAACGGGACCTATGATTCGAGTCATCTATTCGAATTCAATTCGAGTGGATCTGGCGATTATGATAGCGCTTGTTCAACATTCCCGCCCAATATTACTTGGCATTGTGCAGATGCCGAACCTGCAACTGGTTCGGAATGGCTCATCTACTCATGGCAATCTGATATAGATGGTCTATTGCAAAAAAACGGCTATGATTGGTTGATATTCGAGACCCATTTAACCAGCGGCACTCACACGATTACCCTCTCCATGGACGACGGAATCAACGACCCAGTCAGCGATTCAATCATTATCGAAGTCGCGGCTTCAGCCCCTGCTCTTGGTTTGATTCTGCCAGATACTAGCCAAGGATACCATTCGAGTGATTCGATCTATGTCGACATTAGTGATAGCATCGATTACGATGGTGATAATTTTACTTTTAGTCTAGCAAGCGATTTGCTTGCTCAACCATTATTGACAGATATGTCTGCCGAAGCAACCCATGTAATCAAATTACCAGCAGGCATACATTCTCTCAGTTTTACCTTAACCGATGAAACCGGATTGAGCCGGACTGAAACAATCGAATTAACCGTCATAGAATCTGATCCTCAAGCGGTTATTTACGAACCACTAAACAGCGAATATTTTGCGCCAGGTGCTGAAATTTTCCTCAATTCTAACGGCACTAACGATGCTGATAATGATATCACAAAACGAGAATGGCGCCTTTATGCCCCTGATGAATTAAACCCGATTATCCTATCGAATGATGAGCACCATTATGCAAACCTAGGTCCTGGTTCTCATCATCTTTCACTCTATGTTGAGGACCGCCGAGGTGGAAGCGATGAAGTACATCTCAATATCACATCTGGTTCGAGCAGCCCAGACCTCTCAAATCTGATTGTTGACGACAAGAATTTCACCATTGGGCATTTAAAACAGATCGAGGTGAGTGTACAATTGGACGACCCCGATGGAACCACCACTTGGGTAGAGGCGAAAATCACTCTTGGTTTACAAACTTGGAATTTCAATCTTAGCGACGAAGACGGTGATGGAATTTGGACCGGTGGAACCGAGATAAATCCCGGTGATATTGGTCGGCCTTCGCTCAAAGTAACTGCGTATGACGGCGATAATGTCGACACTATCTCTACCGAGTTGAAATTTAGAGAAATCACCGAGGATAATTCATCATTAATTGCGGTAGGCGGAGGAATCGGCGGATTCATTCTGCTCTCGCTGGCGATAGCATTTGTGGTCTTGCGCCGCCGAAAGCGTTTGGCCGACATCGATCTAATCGACAATTGGGGCGTTTTCGGGAATGAAGAGAAAACTCATCTTGGAGATGAAGAATTAGAAAATACACTTCTAAAGTGACGGCTAAACAGTTAAATGTAAGCCTTTTTCTTCCTCAATCATGGAGAAACGTCTCTCGACCATCAAGCCCCTGCTTCTAGCCGCCCTTTTGTGTATGTCTTTCATACCTCAGGCCAGTGCAGTTGAACCTGTTGAACACCAAGCATTCGGATTTGAATACGATTATTCAAACCTTAATGTAGACATCAATGCAATGAGCGGTCTGCCGATGGAGGAAATCATCGCAGATATCATGCAATCGGCAGCCGATTCCGGAATCGGCCTCATTATTCTTGAGGAAAACACCGGAACCTCCGGCCTTATCATCGACCAATATCAAGATGGTTCGGAAGACTGGACTAGCCCAGGTGGAGAATCGACTACTGTAGATCGGTTTGTTACCGAATTGACTTTCAGGAGCGGCATAGTTTCCGATAGTGCGATTATTACCGAATGGTCGGATTCTTTTGCAGGATGGGATCTAACCATCGCCCAAAGCACCGAGAACGTCTTTAATATCGATTCTGATTATGTTGAATACCGAGACGCGGATGGTCTGGTACTTGGATTCGATACCACATTATCAATGCTGGTAGATATCTCGGCATCTCTCGATATCGACGGCTCGATTCAAGGCGATGATTCTGAAGTCTTACCACTCAATATGCACACAGATGCAAGTGCAACTTACGAGATCGTCTCTTCCGACAGCATTGTCAGATTCGATGAAGGTAGTTCGGTTCATCAAGAATTAACCGACCTCATGCCCGGCCAAGTCCTAATGTGGGAGATTGGTGAATCGGATGATGACGATGATGATTGGGATGATGAAGATTCCGGCGTTTACTGGGATACTTATCCTGACTGCGCGTGGGAAGGCGATCTCTCATTTGGCGATGACCGTTGGACCTGCAAATACGATGGAAACACTGGCGATGATTACGACAATTGGTGGTATCTATGTGAATTGGATGCCGATGATGGTATGTGGCATTGTACCGATGATTTTGATCAAAATTCAGGCTACTCAGAATCAAGAGATTGGACTTACCACAACGATGGCGGTGACCCTAGGGTTGGAACCGGCTCAGAATCTGATGATGAAGAGGTCTATATCGGTGAAGATGCTTCCTCGCACACTGGCGACTTCTCAACCGCTATAGATTTCTCATTCCATCTTAATGGCTTACCATCCGAAGAACTCGGTTACCCAGCCGGTGATTGGGATGTTTCGGTTAGCGATGATGCAGTAGATAGCGGATCTTTCGATACCGAATTCATTTGCGAGATGGGATTCATGATTCACGAAGATAGTGCTCAAACTATTATCATGGACGATGGAAGTAGCTTGGAAGTTTTCGAAGCATGGGGCTCACCACTTCCAATGGGCATGACTTGTGCAATAGCAAATCTATTCATGAATGCGCTAGAAGGCGATGGTCCAGAATCATTCCCATATGCGGATTTACTCGAAAGTACAGTAGAAGAAAACGCACCCGATCTCGGCGGATCAGATGAGATATATGCCGAGAATGACTTCGCTGATGGTGTAGAGATGTATGGGTGGCAATCAGGTAGCGGTTTGGAATTGGATGTTTATAATTGGAATCTAGACTCCGATGAAGGCGAAATATATGAAATTTCAATCGTCATGAGCGATTCATCTGGCAAAACGGTTGATACATACTCTTTTGTTGTTGAAGATGGGTATTATTCTGAAAATCTCTACCTTGAGATAGATGGCTGGGGCAATCATTGTGTCGAGCTAACTCAACATTTGGTAGGTGGGCCAACCGGTGACGATGTCGTAATAGAAGATTGCATGGATTTTGTTCAAGAACCAGAACCATCTGAATTACTCGTTGCAATCGCAGAAGGCTTCGAAGATTCCGGTCTTGAAAACGTGATGGAAAACTTTGGAAATAATTTGGAAAACCGATTATCTGGTTATGAAGCAGATATACCTTATGACGACGGAATGGCATATTTACTATACGATACCGAATCAGATATGATCGTTGGCTTCCACTTGCTTGTTAGCACCCATGATTCCGAGGATATGTTCACACTAGTTGGACCAGACTCAGATTCTTATGATACTGCACCAACCCCGATCTCGATGACTTACTTCTCGGGAGTATCTGCGGTTACTCAAGTGGAAGAGATAGAGGATAATACCGAACTAGCAGACTTAGTAGATTTGAGCCAGCACGATGTGTCGGACCTCGAAGAAGCAACCGGTATAGATTTTGATGGACAAAGCGACGAAACTCCAGGAGAAGATGAAACTCCGGGCGAAGACGAAACTCCTGGCGCAGACGAAGTGATTGAAGAGGGCACCAATAGTGGTCTACTTCCATTCATGTCTCCAGCAGCAACAATCGCAATGGTCGCATTAGCTGGAATCGTAGCAACTCTACGAACACGCAAGGAATAGAATCCAAAGCATTGACAGTAAGGAAGCGGCCAGCCTATCATTGATGGGGGGCCGACTTCGTGACTTTCGGGTCGCTTTGCACATTGTCCAAGTTTTGGTTTTGTTTTCACTTTTAGGGGTTATTGCAAACCAAATGTGGTATAGCGCCAGCCTCGATACTGAATATACTGTTGGGAAACCGGCTGGTGCTGGGATTGAGATCGATTTGGTTGTTGACCAAGATAGTGCAGATGGAAAAATCCATATCAATGGATTTTTTACTTGGCTGAATTGGCAAAATGCTCGCAACGACAATTCGATCGCAGGTGAAACCTATAGCTCGGAGGTTGAATTGACCCCGTTGAGTGAATTACAACAATCGATCCCGGTCATGGTGAAAATAGCAGCGGCTCTGAGTATATTTTTATTCGTCCTAAATATGTATCAATTAAAAAATCGATGGCTGATTGGTTTAATACTCAATGGCCTTGTTTTTTGGATTTTGATTTCATTGATTATACTAGCACCGCTTGGTTATATCGGAGATTTTGATTTCGAACAATNGGTCGGCCGAATTGGATTTCAAAACCACAGGTTTTGATCTCGGTTTGGTCAATTATTCTGAACTCGATGAAATAATTGCCAACCCACCGGGAATAGACCATCCATCCTATATCGAGATGGAAGGGAAAATGGTTGTAATCCAAGGAAAGTTCGTCTCTCAACTAACCGTATTTTGGATGATATTTTTCCTATTGGCACCACTTGGTTTATCGTTGGCAGAACGAGCACAAATCGAGTGCCCTCAGCAAATATGAGCCTTACTTTTGTTCGGGTAAATCGCCGTTGAGTGAATCGGGATTATCCTCGAGTGCTCCCCATTCGCTACGGGTTCGGTGAAGACCGAATCTTTTGGCCCAGATAAATCTAAGATTCTTCCAACCATCGCCCCAAGTGTGTATTTCAGCATCACCGACCCGAGGCCGATATGGTACTGAAACCTCGATTGCCTTTTTCTTGCCAAGTACCTTTCGAGCGAGGATTTTGATTTCCTCAGATAGGGGCATTCCATCATTGGTCGGACGCATTTTTGGATTTTCAAAGATTTTCTTGTGGAAAACCCACATCCCTGATTGTGAATCCTTGATTCCATAGCCAAATGCCATTCTTGCATTGAACGATAACATCCAATTTCCGAAGCCATGTAAGCCAGACATCGATCCTTCTTCAGCCTTGGTCAGGCGGTCACAGGTGATGAAATCCAAATTTTCGTCGAGGAGTTTCCTGACCAAATCCGGAACAACTTCAGCAGGATAGGTACAATCTGCATCCATCGTGATAATGATATCACCTTTGGCAACATCAAAACCGGTCCGGTAAGCTCTACCGTAACCTTTTCTAGGTTCCAAGTGAACCCTGATGCCTTTTTCGAGTGCGATCTCTCTAGTTCGGTCGGTAGATGAACCATCGACGATCATTATCTCTAATTCATCGCACCAATCACGCGGGATTGAATCTACGGTTGGCCCGAGCGCTTCTTCCTCGTTTCGAGTTGGCAAAATAACGGTGACTGAGACCGGCAATTTGTCCGCCATGATTCGGTCGACCAATGGATTGGTCTTGAAGCCACCTATCAGGCGATTATTTAGTAAACCATAGTTTGGCAAGTCTCGTTGGACATGCATATCGCAATCGTATCGGGTGAATATCCTCCGCGATGGGGAGGAATCGGGTCGGTGGTTTTCCATCTCTCGGCTCATCTGGTCGAGAGAGGTCATGAGGTCAGCATCATCACAAGGTCACATAATAACCGACCGCCTTCTCAAGAAGGGGTCGAAGTAATCCCGGTCAGATGGGCGCCTTTACCGATGGCTTTCACTCGATCCTATGGGAAAAATGCCATTAAAGCACTCAGAAAACTCCATGCTCGCAAGCCGATCGACATCATCAATGCTCATTTGCCATTGGTCTCGTGGAAAGCTAAAGAATTCCGATTCTTAGCAGCGAATATCGCTCCAGTAGTCTCGTGCTTACACGGTTCTTGGCTCGGTGAAAAAGAAGGGGTTAAACGTGCCGCTGCTGCCAAAGAGTCCGCTACTTGGGCCAACCCAAACGATCTGGCAATACTAACGACTGGAAAATATTATTCTCGCTATGAAAGAGCCGGTGTATTAGAATCTGCAATATGTGTTGCTAATTCAAAATCAACTTTAGGTGAGTTCAAAAAATGGTATCGACCAAATGATGACTTTGATTGTGAAGTGATTCTGTGGGGTTGTGATCACAAGGTTTTCCGGCCTCCCAATCAAGACTTGGAATCGGAGCAATTAGCTCATGAAAGTCTGAGAACAAGATATGGTTGTGACGACGAGGAAGCACTTTCGTACGCACCATCTACCAAAACCCCAATGCTACTCGCAGTAGGCCGTTTGGTCGCAAGGAAAGGCTACATGACTCTATTGCGGGCAATGCCGAAAATCCTCTCAAAAAACCCTGGAGCGAAATTGGTGATCGTCGGCCGTGGCCACATGAGAAAAAGCCTTGAAAAAAATGCAAAAAAACTAGGGGTTCTAGAATCGATTCACATCCGAAGTTCACTCTCGTTTGAAGAATTGGCTCAGCATTTCCGTTCAGCAGATTTGGTTGTTTACCCTTCATATTATGAAGGCCAAGGCCTGATCCCTCTCGAATCATTAGCGAGCGGTACACCTGTGGCCACAGTTGATGCTGCCCCCTTAACCGAAATGATAACTCAAGAAAATGGTGGCCTGTTTAAACGCGGCGATTCAGAAGACTTAGCAAGGTGTGTTAATGAAATGCTTTCCAATACCAACAGAATCGAAAAAGCATCGATTGGTAGGCAAATGGTATTGAATAAATTCACCTATGAGCACAATGCAGAATCTTATGAAAAAGTTTTCTTAAGAGCGATTGAAAAGTGAGTTCAAACACACGAAGGACTCTTGATGGGTAGCCTTACAGGTTGGAATTATGGCGGAGGAGATGTTCGAGGCCGAATTGGTCGAAGTCAGCGATTCCAATATGCTAAACGGCATGTTGGCGATCACTTTTGCGGTCGCAGTAGCCTTTTTGATCCTCGCTTCGACCATTGGCGAAGTCTTGAAGAATGATAATTCAGCATCAACTCCTCCATTGATGCCGGGAGATCCGGTTGAAATAGTATTTAGTGAGCCGATTTACATGCCTCGTCACGAAGAATGTATCGATGAAAATAATGGCCAAGACCCGGATTATATCCAATATGGAATTGGCTACGAACCATCGCTCTCAATCGATTCCAAAGGAAATATGCAAATCACCGCTCACAAGGATTTGGCTTGGGGCGGAGAAGGTGCTCCAGTCTATCCTTTCACCGGCGGTGAATCTGGATTATGGTACGCTTGTAGTGAAGGCGATTCAACCTCATGGGATTATTGGGCATCGTGGTTTTGGACCACGACCGATAATGGTTCAACTTGGGGTCATGGTGCAGATTTCGACCCAACTCCTGGCAATCAATTACAAGCTAATTACCTTGCGGGGGGCAGCGAATGTCTTGGTGATGAAGGCGATATTGCGGTCGATGCAAACGATGTGATTTACTATCTCGATACCACTTTAGAAGATAATTGGTGGCACCGATTTACAGATGGTGGCGAAACCTATCAAATGAATGCCTGCCAGCGGATGAATACTCTAGCAGCAGACGATCGTCCTTGGGTCGCGGCTCAAGGCGATGGAATAATCCATTATCTTGGAAACTCGGGCGCTTCACCGCCAGAATGTACTAATGATAATGGCCGATATTGGTATTATCATTCGGATAATGGCGGCAATTCATTTTCTCAATGTTTCTCGATGCCAGGCGGTTGGTCGACAATTTCTTCAGAAAAGATCGGACCCTATGTTTATGTCGCTCAAGAGGACGAAGATTCTCCCTCGGGTTCGGTCCATATTAGAATCAGCGATGATTTTGGCATTGGTACTGGTCCAGGCCCTTCGGATGGAAGTTGGGCTTCACCGGTAATCGTCGGGCCGAGAAATGGTAATTGCCCAGAGGGTTATCCTGTCGTCAACAATAACGAGGCCGGGACCGTCTCGGTCGTATGGGCAGACTGCCCTAATGGCAATGTTGGAGCTTGGGATATTTTGATGGCGATCTCATATGATCATGGTACAACTTGGGAAGACTCTTGGGCCATCACGCCCAATTGGGGTGAAGACGGTGGGATGTCGATGTATCCATTCGTTTCGATAAGTGAAAACAATATGGTCTCCGTTTCCTTTTACGGTCTCGATTTTAATGGCGATGGATATAGTATTGGAGATGAATGGTATCTCATGGCAGGTGCGGTATATGAACCTCATTCCAACGATTCATTTGAATGGCAAATCGCCGACCCAACTCCACTTCATATCGTGACAAATGATGAACAATTAGATAGTGATACCCACGCACTACACGATTTCTTTGAATCGGTCCACGCACCTGATGGAACATGGATGGGCATTGCTTACCAACAAAATATTGGTTTCCATCCGTTCGAAGATAACGAGGAACAAAGATACATTAAATTCGTTAGAGGGGATGTTGTTAGTGAAGTACCTGAGCCTGTAACTCCGCCTGAAGAGGCAGAAGTCCAATCCGTCCGATGGATTGCTACCGATGACTGACATGCCGGCGTACCTTTGAAAACCCCACGCCTCGCATGCACGGGTATGCAGGCGCGACGCTGGCTGGTAATTTACTTGGCCGCGGCGCTATTATCTTTCATTCCAATCGTTGCTGCAGATAATGATATGGCCAATGCTAATCCATTGACAAATGGGGTCTCGGTAAATGATTATGTTTGCTATAATGATGGTTGTTCACCTGAAGATGAAATCGATTGGTGGAAAATTTTTGCTTACAAAGGCGACATTGTCGAAATCAGTTTTTCAGGCTCGATGAATAATGGTGGCTGGTGGTGTCCCGGTGATGGTTGGGAAGCAGATTTTTCATTATATGATGCTGCAGGTTCTCAAATTTCAACCCAAGCGATGAGTGATGATTCATCATCGGCCTCTCTCTCGACAACGATGCCGACCTCAGGTACAATTTTTGTAAAAATTAAAGGAAAGGATAGTTGGTGTAACGATGGCGTCGATTATACATTAACTCCTTCACTGAATGAAAATAATCGTGATACTGACGAGGATGATTTCATCGATACTGAAGATGATTGTGACTATACCCAAGGCACCTCGACCAACGACCGAAAGGGCTGTCCAGACGCTGATTCAGACGGTTGGTCAGATCCTGATGAAGGTTGGGGGCCAAATAATGGGGCAGATGCTTTCGCTTTGGAACCAAGTCAATGGATGGATAGCGATAACGATGGCTATGGCGATGAAATCGATGGATTCGAGGGTGATCATTGTCCTTACCGTCGGGGTTATTCCATGAACGATCGTTTTGGTTGTTTGGATTCTGACGGCGATGGTTGGTCTGATGAAGACCCCGGTGGCCTCGATGGCGTAGAACCGTGGTTCGCTCATCCAGCCGGCCTTGGCGACTCTTTTCCCTTCGATTCAACTCAATGGCAAGACACAGACGAGGATCAATACGGCGATAATTGGGCTGATGGTTCGTGGAACGAATCCAGAGCGAATTGGTCGATTGGAGAATGGCTCGATAATGCGACGACACCTGATTCTTGTCCTTTCATCACCGGCTTTTCTAATCAAGACCGTTTTGGCTGCCCTGATGAGGATGGCGACGGCTGGTCTAATCCAGATGAAAACTGGACCAAGGCCGAAGGTGCTGATGCATTCCCTACAATCCCAAGCCAATGGTCGGACCGAGATGGTGATGGCTGGGGTGATAATCAAACCGAAGGGGCAGAACAGGTCGATGCTTTCCCGGATAACCCAAGCCAATGGCTCGATAGCGATGGTGATGGCTGGGGAGATAACCAGAGTTATGGAGCAACTCAAATTGATGATTTCCCATTAATTAATTCTCAATACCGTGATAGCGATGGCGATGGCTATGGTGATAATCTCATCGGATACGAAGGCGATGTTTGCTTGCATAGTACCATCGAAGAGGTAGAGAGCGGTTGGATTAGTTGGGCTGATAGATTCGGTTGCTTAGATTCTGACATGGATGGATATTCGGATTCGGATGATTGGTGGATGGCACACCCTGATGGTTTTGCTGATGCCTTTGAAAATGATCCAACCCAATGGCATGATACCGACGATGATGGTTATGGCGATAATATCGAATATTTTGATGGCGAAACCTGGCGTGAAGCTTGGCGAGGCGATGGTTGCGTTGCTACCGAAGGCGATTCGACGATGGATAGATGGGGTTGTCCAGATAGCGATGGCGACGGCTGGTCTAATCCAACGACCCATTGGTTAGCAAGTCCGGGCGGCGATGCAGATGCTTGGATTAATGATGAGACTCAATGGCACGACCGAGATGGTGATAGCCGCGGTGATAATCCTCGGGGAGCTACCGCTGATGTCTGTCCAGATGTACCAGGCACATCGGTCGGCCCAACCGCTGGTGGCGACCGATGGGGTTGCCATGATACCGATGGAGACGGCTGGTCAGATCTAGGTGATTCATTCCCTCACGAACCAACTCAATGGCGAGATCAAGACGGTGATGGCCACGGCGATAATCCGTTGGGTCACGAAGGCGATGCCTGTCCTGAAGAAAGAGGTCAATCCTTCTTTGACCGGCTTGGTTGCCGTGATTCCGATGGTGATGGTTGGTCGGATCCCACCAAAGATTGGCCGGCTTCGCCATGGGGTTCAGCCGATGCCTTCCCTACCGATAGGTTACAATGGCAAGATGGCGATGATGATGGTTTTGGTGATGTTTCAATGGGGGCTCGAAGGGACGACTGCCCAGATGTAGCAGGAACTTCAACCCGGGATGTTCAAGGTTGTCCTGACGCCGATGGGAACGGCTGGTCCGACGAATATGGCGGTTGGAATGCAGCATTTTCTAGTATGGGTGAAGACCCGGTTTCCAGTTGGATGTCATATATGATTCTCGGCATCACATTATTGGTCGCTATAGGGATGGCAGCAATCGTTCGTTCGACCCGTTCCCCTTCTATTCTAAAAATAGACCAAGGCGGTGATATCGATGCGTGAGTGGTTTTTGATCGTTTTGATAGTTTCGCTAAGTTTTAGCACCGGGGTTAGCGCCGAAGAGGAGAATGATGCTTTCTCTGATGCCGGATTGACTTTGGTCGCTTTACGCAACGATAGTTTGGACAGTAATCAAGATGGCAGTTTTGATGCAATCAGGGTTGTTTTAGTTCTTAATTCAAGTGCGGATTGGACTATTTTGACTCTTACTTTGATCGGCGAATATTCGGGATTGACTGTAACCGAAGAACAAATACTTTCCTTTTCCAGTCAAGAAAATGCTAGTATTAGCTATGATTCTTGGGCAATAGGTCAACATCGCTTAACTTTAGAAATTAGCGATGCAGATGGTATCTTGCTCAAATCTATCAATGTTGGATTATTTGACCTAGTCCCGGCCTTGAGAACACCAAAGATAGACTTGAGTCTCGATGGTTCAGAAATAATGCAAACTGGTGATGATTGCGAAATCCGTAGGATTTTCTGGGATGAAACCGGGCCCAGATGGAATCAAGATGGAACTCGTTCGATTTCGGGTACACCGTTCACAGTTCTCGATTCAGATGTGTATTTGGATTGTAGCGATTGGCCAGCTGGCGAATACTCGATAACCGAAACCTATCGAAACGGACTAGGCCAAACCGCGAGCGACACACTTGACCTATTCATTGCAAACCGGCCACCGCCTGACTTTAGCCTCGATGTTAGTGGCCAAAATTTGGATGTGCAAACCCCCTGCTCTATTGGGATGATTTCAAACCTAGGTGCAGATTACTCTCGGTTCACCAAAGAGTGGAGTGTCACTCCGCCAGTATCGATGTTGGCAAATTCCAGTTCGGTAAATTGTGCTGATTGGAGCCCAGGGGTTTACAAGGTATTGCTGACTGTAACAAATGAGGAAGGAATCCATTCGACCGAAGGGAAAATGTTGGTGAGATTACCGGGTAAATTGGTCAATGAGACAGTTGAATCTCCGATACAGTCACAAAGAGCAGATACCAAAACCAATACATTTGGAATCTATGGAATCGTTACCCTTAGCCTAATTTTAGGATTATTTGTTTTCGTGATCATGATAAAAAGTCCTGAGGATGATGAAATGGAAATCGGTGACGATTCGATGTTGGATGAAACTGGACAACCCGACGCCGAAGGCCTCTCAACCCACACCGATGGCGAAGGTGTTCTTTGGCGACGTCATCTAGATGGCGAGGTCGATTGGTGGGATTCCACCTCAAATTCTTGGCACAGGTGGTAATATGTTACAGACAATAGCAATGGCCCTTTCAATTATTTCAGGCAGCATTATTCTCATTATCTTAAGTAGGCTTAGTTGGTTAAAATTCCGCAGATTTCGTAATCTCAGCCCCTCATTGGATCTTGAATGGGTCGAGGATTGCAAGGGGTTATGTCAAGCAAAGATCGATGGTTCAATCGTCGAATTAACCGATTTAAGAGACTTCACTTGGACTTCTAAAAGAGACCATGACGGAAAATGGATTACAACCAAGGTTAATGTTGACAAAATCGTGGATGTTTGGTATATCGTCGACCATTTCCATGATATCAAAGGATTGGCTCATACTATGTTATCATTCAAATTTGAGGATGGTCAATGTATCTCATTCTCATTCGAAACCCGAAGAGAACTTGGGGAGAGGTACCATCCTTGGGATGGCCTTTGGCGGGCTTATGAATTATATTTGGTAGTATCAACCGAATCCGATGCGCTAGCGCTTCGGACAAATCAACGTAAACACAAGGTTCACCTTTTCCGTGCTACACCGCAACCTGGCAATGACAAAGCTTTGTTCTTAGCTCTTTGTAACCGTGCAAATGAATTAGCAACAAATCCCGAATGGTACCACACCTTGACCAGCTCGTGTACGACCGCTATCGTCGACCAAATCAACCTGATCGCACCAGGGAGAATTCCACCGATGTGGAGGACACTATTACCGGGGCATTCTGTAAGAGCCGCACACCGCTTGAAACTAATTCAGGATTGGGGCGGCTATGATGAAACGTTGAGAATTTCTAGAATCGATGAGCAAGCCCAAACCTGGGATGGAAAATCAGATTATTCGACTCATATTCGGGCTAATTTGCCTGCCAAGTAAATATCAAATCTCCACCTTCATGGTTGATAATTACCGGGCCGGAAAGCACTTGATTTCCAACCCCTTTCGAACCGGTGAAGAAATCTTCATTTTTAAGGGCATATTTTGTTCCAGTAAGGGTTATACTTTTTGTAATTCCAAAAGAAAACAAACCGCATTTAATCCCAGGTTCCAGATTGATTTCCAATCCACTATTTGGTACAAAACAAGCTCTGCCGCCGTCAAAATATAGAATTGCATCTGATTTGGTTTCAATCAGAGAAGTAAAGGCTTGGAGGCGATGATCGACCCTTCCGCCTTCAATACCGATTATAGCATCGACTCGATACGATGAAAGCGCCTTGGAAAGGTCCGAATAATTCTTGCATTTGTCGGCTATTTTGGATTGAGAATTTCCGATTGAATCCATATCGCCAACCACAATATCCCAACCTTCAAATTTATCTGCTGCTCCGTCCAATGCGATTACAAAATCAGCTCTAGAGATCAATGCTTGAAAATCATCTTGGTTTGGAGTGATTCCATTACCGACCACAAGGGTGAAATCCGCCATGTTTTACCCGAGTCGGAATAGCGTTTCAAGTAGTTCGCTCCAATGGACTCATCCCGGCCCCCTATTAGGGGGCCGTGTACACTTGTCTTGGCAGGGGTTATCAATGAAGGGTTTTGTGATGGGAACTATGTCAGGGCGGGAGAGGATAGTACCCGCATTGATTCTGGTCCTATTTTTAATCCAATCCTTTGCTCCATTGATGCCTACCTCCTCAGGGGAGTTGGACGAATTTGATTTGGAGTTAAGGGCCCAGTCCACCGGTTTGGACTCTAACGCGACAAGTCATGATCTAGCCGGTTCAACCATGGTCATCGATGGTATCACTTACGATATCAGACCTGAGGTCAACCTAGACTTCTGGACCGATAGCGAGATTTACAATTCTTCGAATGGTAAAATCTCGATGTTTGTCGCACCTGAGGGCACTATTCATGCATGTTCAATCGATGGCAATGACCTGAATTACCATCTGATCCATACAAATGGTAGCATTGAAACCGATTTAGTCCAAACCTCTGCCCTCGGCATCGGCGATTGTGCAATTACATTCAGCCCAACCTCGAGAGTAATGTTGGCTTATTCGGTCGGTGATGACTTGCGGATTGGAAGACTGGCCTTACCTAACGCAGTCTATCTAAATCCCACTTGGCATTTGCGAACTATCGCCGAGGATATCGTCGATGGTGGCTTGAACATCGTAAGTGATTCTCAAAGTAAAATGCACGTGGTGTTCCAAGATGTGAATCTAGCACTTCATCATTATTGGTTCAATGGTGCGTTTTGGGATGAATCAATCCTCGATCCAGGCCCAGTAGGACCAGATATCGCGGTCGAAATCGATTCCAATGACACGATTCATACAGTCTATACTCATTCCGGGGAGAAAGAGGTACGATTGGTTAGATTTGACCAAAACGCCGAGGTAAGACAAACCCTTAGCCGAAACGATTTCCTCGGACAAGGTATAGGAATGGACCTCGATACCAACTCGCTAGAACAGGTCTCATATTCGTTTGGTGATGGCCAAGGAAACGGCACAGTATCGCTTTTGAGAAGTTTGATGGGCGAAGACCAAGGTCGAATCGATCCAAACGAGAAATGGTCGATTCAATTATCCGATGATGTGGTTGAACCAATAGTGGTCTTCGGTGATATAAACGGTGACGGCAAGGACGATTTGGTGTATTCAAACCCGGCTGGAAATGGTACGATTTCAATCCATCTAGGTTCTTCGACCGGTCCGGCTTCGACGCCAGACCAAATTCTAGTAGGTTCTAACTCGACATCGAATTTGGGGCAAGCGATTGCTTTGGGAGATTTTAATTGTGATGGCTTTGATGATTTAGCTATTTCCGAGCCTGGAATGGGGAATAATTCTTCAGGTTATCTTCATATTACACTAGGCTCCCAAACTGGATTAGAAACCTCTTCCTGGTGGAATATGAGTGGCAATGACGGCGATGGCTTGGGCTGGTCTATGACAACTATTGGCGATATAGAGAATGATGGTTGTGAAGATCTTGCTGTTGTTTCCAATAATACTTACATGGTTGAGGATGATGAACTGCAAGGCTCAATCGTCCTTTTATCTGGCAATTCAACCTCGATGAATCACACCGGAACTCTGACTCAAACATTCAATGGACCAATGTTTGGACAAGCTGTCGCCGGAGGCGATTATAATGGCGATGGATTCGATGATTTGGTAGTCTCGAATACTGGAACAAGCGATTCCCCGCTTGGTTTTTCCTCGATAGAATTCTTCGATGGCAGCCAAAGTGGATTGGCTAGTTTACCATCAAATAGTCATGAATTGCTGCAACAAGGGCGATTATATGGTTCGGCATTATCATTTGTTGGCGATATTAATGGAGATGGCATTGAAGACTTGATCATCTCAGAATTATTTGCTCAAACCACTCCATACCATTCTGGAAAGGTCCACCTTTGGGAAGGATCAACCTCTGGGGCCTTCGTCAATTGGAGCGAAAAGGGTTCTTATGCTAATGCATTATTCGGAACCAGCGTTTCCCCAGCCGGCGATATTAATGAGGATGGTTTTGACGATTTCTTGGTGATGGCGATCGGAAATGGAAATGACGGATTGGTAGAATTAATTCTTGGCAGTTCCAATGGACCAAGGTCGGATACTCAAACCTTCACTCATGGAAGTTCTGGCGAATATTCCGGTTTAATTCTATTGGCTGGATTGGATTTGGATGGTGATGGTATGGGTGATATTCTATACAGTTCAAGAAATTTGACCCGTGGAGATTCTTTCGCAGTCGACCTCAATATCAAAACCGAAAGAGATTGGGAATTTATCGAATTCCAATTCGATCAAGAGGTCATCGATCTCGAGATGAAAACCGGTCAAACAGGTTCCCCTGTGCTCCTGATTCACCTTGCTGATTCGAGTTTACAATTATTGGAGCATAGTGCTGATAATACCCCCTCAGGCCGTTGGTCTCAAACCGGTCTCGGATTTGCAAATGCGATTGCATTTAGTGTTTCACACGCTGGTAAACCAACGATTATTCATCATTATTCATCTACTCTTAATCTGCTTACCCCTCAAGGAAATACCGCGATTGAGTATTCATTATCAGCCAATGATCTCGGTTCGATGATGAGTTCAGCGGTCGACTCTAATGGGTCTCAAAGAGTTGGACACTCCTTTAGTGATTATTCACGAATTTACCATAGTGTCGAATCCACTTCTGGCTGGACTACTATTCAAGTACGAGATGGAATAGATCTGTCTCAGCCGGTTCAAATACACATAGATTCTAACGACCAGAGCAATTTGATTTATGTTGATGACCAAGGACAAGTTGAGCTTGCAATCTTTAATTCGTCTTGGTCTCTAACCCAATTGGCAAATACTACCATTGGCGATGATTTTGATTCACTAATATTAGATAATGATAATATTTTATTGGCTCAAATTGTTCAATCAGATTGGACTACGAATACCTTTTTGCAAGTTGTCGAGTATGATGAAAACCTCAACTCAACAACTTCCAATCTCACAATCACCAATATTTCGAGTGAATTTGAACTCGATATGGTAAATTCGACCACAATTGGCCTAAGTTGGTTAGATGGTTCAAATCTAAAAGTGATGGAGAGAAATTTGAGTGGTGGAAATTGGACTATTACAAAATCTCTAAATCTATTCAATGTTAGCGAAAATGCATCGATTACAATGTCTGGTTCGTCTATTTTATTCGAATCTGATTCACTTTATTCGGGCATCTTAAGCCGAGATTCAGATGGTAATTGGTCTTCGATTTCATTCGATTTACCAAGCACAAAAAACCGATTTGACTTCATTGTAGATGGCCAACGCTGGCATATTACCAGTACAAATTCAAACGATGAATTGGTGTGGACTACCGGGACACTCGGCTCTACAAATTTGATTCATTCATATGAATTCCCTGCGATTACACTTTCCGATAGCGCGCCGATGGTTATTGCAAATGGTGCTCTCTCATTCGTTTTCCACAACGACAAATCTCTCGATTTCTCGATGATGAGATTCCTATCGGACTCTGATCGCGATCTTATTCCAGACTCCCACGACCAATTGCCATCGGTTGGAGGCCAATGGCAAGACACGGATAGCGATGGCTTTGGCGATAGTGCCATGGGGCCATGGACCGACGACTGCCCAAATTCTGCAGGTACTTCGATTTATGACCAAGTCGGTTGCGATGATTATGACTCTGATGGTTGGTCAAATGCTGGCGATGATTGTGTGAACGATGACGGAACTTCATGGTGGGGTCGAAATGGTTGTGATGATTATGATCAAGATGGCTGGTCGGATAATGACGCAGTATATTCTTCAGGTGACCGGTATCCTACCAATTGGAAACAAGCTTTGGATAGTGATGGTGATACCTACGGTGATAATCATGGGCCAGATTGCTGTAATACCTCATTCGACAATAAACAACCTGATCTTTTCCCTTACAATACCTTACAATGGAAAGATGACGATAACGATGGTTATGGCGATAACGAAGACGATGTCGAATTCGGAGATAAATGTCCATGGATTCAAGGATTTTCTTGGCGTGACCGCTTAGGTTGCGTCGATAGTGATGGCGACGGCTCTTCAGATCCATCAGGGGTTGGGACTCATAGAGAATGGAATGAGTCGCACGGTGCTGATTGGTGGATCAACGATTCTACCCAATGGGCCGATAGCGATGGCGATGGTTTTGGCGATAACTCGTCCGAAGGTGCGACCACACCCGATAAATTCCCTGCAAATCCCGCTGCAGCAAACGATAGCGACGAAGATGGTTATCCAAATAATTGGACATCATTGGATAATGGTTCAAATAGAGCAGGTCTAGAAATCGATGGTTGTCCCCAAGACTGGGGCAATTCCACCTCTCCCCAGCACGGTTGTACCGATACCGATGGTGATGGAGTGATGGATGCGGCTGACGATTTCCCGCTAGACCCAACTCAAGTCGCAGATTCTGATGGTGATGGCTGGGGCGATGCTCAAGATGGTACAAATCCAGATAAATGCCCTTTTACTGCGGGTGTTTTCAATGGCACACTCGGTACGGGTTGTCCGGTCATCAACGATGAGGATGCAGACGGCGATTCAATTCTTGACGACTATGACAACTGCCCAGATACAGACCTCGGTTTAGAAGTTGATCTGACTGGCTGTGCTCAAAATCAAAAAGATGATGATCAAGATGGGATAAGCAATGATTTGGATAAATGTGCAGATTCAGAACCAGATGTAGCGGTTGATTCTGATGGCTGTACTACGAGCCAAACCGAGGTCGATAGTGACTTTGATGGTGTTAACGATCCATACGATGAATGCCCTCAAACAGAAATGGACGCTGATGTCGATGCAAAAGGTTGTGCTGATGCTCAATTAGATGATGATGAGGACGGCGTCAGCAATGCCGACGATGCTTGTCCAGATACTCCTACCGGTTATATCGTATTGAGCGATGGCTGTACCGATGAAATGGCTTTGGAAGAAGACCTCGATGGTGATGGCTATTCCGGGGTTTACAATTATTCCAACGGCACTCATAACGGTGATGCATTTCCAACCGATGCCACTCAGTGGTGGGATAAAGATCTTGATGGCTTCGGTGATAACGATGCTCAGAATGCTACAACTCCAGATGATTGCCCTGATATTTGGGGCAATTCAACCGAGAAGTTCCGCTATGGTTGTGTAGATTCTGATGGCGATGGTTATGACGATATTTACGATGACCCATTCCCTGATGATAAGACTCAATGGATCGACGAAGATCTCGATGGTTTTGGCGATAATTCAAGCGGAAATAATGCCGACCAATGTTTGGGAACAGATGTGGCTAGAAAAGCTGAAACCGCCGGTTATAATGGCTGTGCCTCCAACCAAAGGGATAGCGATAGAGATGGGATTTTAGATATCGATGATCGTTGTGCAGATACCACTCTAGGTGCAGATGTCGACCCTACCGATGGTTGCGAAATAATCGATCAGAATGCAGGAAATAATTCTCAGGAAATGATTTTCGGTCTGGAACCTATGATGTTTTACATCGCTGCTGGCGGCGGTGGCTTGGTCATTTTATTGATTCTAATCGTTTTGGTCGGGAAAATCAGCGGCGGTGATGATTATGATATTGATGATGATGACGATGATGATTGGGACGATGATGAAGACGATGAAGATGATTTCATGTCTAGCGTGATGGGTGGCCGTGGGCCAACTCAGAGCACACCTCCTCGATCAGGACCTGGAGGGCCAAGCCGAGGGCCCGGAGGCCCACAACATGGCCCCGGTGGTCAGAGAGCAGGACCAAGTCCTGGAGGACCTAGTCGTGAATCTGGTGGTCCACAAAGAGGTCCTGGCGGTCCACAACTTGGTGGCCCTAGCCCTGGAGGTCCACAACTTGGAGGCCCTAGCCCCGGAGGCCCACAACGTGGAGGTGGTCCTAGCCCGGGCGGTCCTGCACGGGGTTCTGGTCCAGCAACAGCCGGTAAAGTCGCTAAGAAACGCGTTGTTTCGGGTGAGAACCGGGTTCGCAAAGCAAAACCTAAGATCGATTCAAGTCTATTCGAAGCCTCTGAAATTTCGGACCGCTCCGCTGCAGTCTCTTGGAGTGTTGGTGCGCTCAAGGATGGAGAGAGCGATCGGGCGATTATGATGCAATTACAGAGTACTGGGTGGAGCGCACCCCAATCAAGAGCAATAGTTACCCTAGCCCAACATTGATTACATTGTAGCCACCAAACTGAAGAAGGATATTAATTTCGCAAGCATCGGAGCCGAGTCAATATGAGTGATAAAGTCGAGGGAGCATCGATGCCAGACGGTATCGAAGTTGACGAGGCAGCAGCTTATTTCGGCGTGTTCGCATCATCGGATGCTCTGCATCAAATGATGGAGATGCCGAGGGAACAAGCTTTCGAGCGTTTTTTTGCATTACTCTCGGATTTAGTGCTCAAAGCTGGGGAATTTGATTTTGAATTAGCTAGTCAAAGATTAGCATGTGAAGGCGGTGAAATCTACTTTTTAGTTGCAGGACATCTAGGTGTGATGTCGATGCCTGAACAATTATCCTTAGCATTGAGTGAAGGTCAATTTTCTCAAACAGATGCCGATAGATTACAACCTCTTGCCGATCCAATGCGTTTGCTTAAATTATTCGCGATCGCATACCAAACCGGTGGCGACGGTGAGGCGACAAAATATCTCAAGGGTATGGAGTCGATATTTGGTGAACCGGTAAGGAATAAAGATGCGTTATTGGTCCTTGCAAGCGATTTACAAGCCGCGTTTGATGTTGGCGGGCACGTCATGCCGATCCCATCATTAGCTAGTTCATCCGCCGTGGCATCTCAGATTGAGGCTGCGGATGTTGCTCCTCTCCCAACTTCAATTCCACAAGTAAAACCTGAGCCAGTAAAGCGAGCTGAACCGATCATAGCAACCAAGCCCGAACCGGTTTCAGTACCGCTTCCAAACGAGGAAATAAGCGTACCATTACCACAATTAGATGAGCCAAAGGTCATCGTAGATGATCGTAAAGATACAGAAAAGACCGAGGATGCATTTTCGGGTGCGTTTAGCTTTAGCGAGCCAGAGAAAGTAGTGAAACCAGAACCGGTTAGCAAACCTGAACCAGTGGTCATCGAAGAGGTTCAATCAACTGCTATCATAGAGGAAGAGGTTGAAGAAGAAATTGACGAAGAGGTAAGCCTCGAGGAAGCTTTCGCAGCAGCAGATGTGGATGGTAGCGGAGGTCTTTCGGTAGAAGAGGTTGCAGAAGCGACCGGTTTAGATATCGAAGAGGCTGCAATACTTCATGCTGAAGCCGATGTTGATGGCGATGGTCAGGTTACGCTTGAAGAATTGAAGGCGAAGCCAGAGGTTGCAACGAAAATGGCATTACCAAAACCGGTAAAGCCGGTTGCAAGACCGATTCAACCTCAACCAAGCCCGGCTCAATTGCAACAGCAAGCATTGCAAATTCAAGCGGCCGAACAACAGAAATTACTCGAGCAACAGCGTTTACAACAACAGGCCTGGCAACAACAACAATTACAACAACAGCAATTACAACAACAGCAATTACAACAACAAATGCAGCAACAACAAGCACCACAACAACAGGGTTGGGGCCAACCCACTCAGCCGATGCAGCCAACCATTCGCTCAGGAATCTCCTGTAGAGGTTGTAGGATTGGCGTTGACCCGAATTGGAAATTCTGTCCGGTTTGTGGCACCCAAAATCGTTGATTGGGCCTTAGTTGGATCTGGAAACGCGCATTGCAACCGCGTTTCCGCCGCCCAAACAGAGTGATATAATTCCACTCTTCGCATCAAGGCGCCGCATAATTCCTAACATTGTGATCAAACAACGGGTACCACTACTTCCAAGCGGATGGCCAAGGGCGACGGCTCCGCCATGAAGATTGAATCGATCATCTGGGATTCCTATCTCTTTGGCGACCGCACAAGATGCGGCAGCGAAAGCTTCGTTATGCTCGTAAACATCTATGTCTAAGGCGTCCATTCCTGCTCGGTTGAGCAAGGTTTGAATCGCTGGGACCGGAGCGTACATCACTCTTGCAGGTTCGACTCCGCTTGTGCAATGGTCCTCGATAATCGCGATTATTTCCCAGCCTTGGGAAATTGCAAAGTCTTCATCAGCAACCAGAATTGCCGACGCCCCATCATTCAGAGTTGAAGCATTTCCTGCTGTAACCGACCCCTCGTGGTCGAAAGCCGGTCTTAGTTTGCCAAGACTTTCGAGAGTTGTTGAAGAACGAATTCCTTCGTCGACATTGAAAATAATCGGGTCTGCTCGGCGCTGTGGGATCTCGATTGAAAATTTCTCCCAATCAAACCATCCGTTTTCTTGGGCTTGGCTGGCCAATCGTTGAGAGCGAGCAGCGAATTCATCCATGTCTTGGCGGGAAATATCACATTCATTGGCAACGGTTTCTCCAGTCATACCCATATGAACATCATTGTAAACATCCCAGAGACCATCGTGGATCATCGAATCGACCAATTTTGAATCGCCCATTTTTGCTCCAAATCTCTGCTTCATCAATAATTGAGGAGCATTGGTCATCGACTCCATACCACCAGCAATAATCGCTTTGTATTCGCCTGCCCGGATGCTATTTACCGCTAACATCACCGCTTTGAGAGAAGAACCGCAAACCTTGTTGATGGTCGTTGCAGCAATAGAAGTTGGTAATCCAGCCCCTAATGCGACCTGGCGGGCAGGAGCTTGACCTGCACCTGATTGTAGGACCTGGCCGAATAATACCTCGTCGATAACCCCACTCTGGGGATTGATATTACAACGGCTAAGTAATTCTTCAACCGCCAATATCCCTAATTGAACTGCAGAAAAGCCAGAAAGACTTCCCATGAATTTCCCAATCGGAGTTCGAGCGACGCCACAGATTGCAACCCTTGCCATAAACAACCCGAGATGTTGCCGATTCTTGAATCCATCCTTTGAGCGAAGCGTTGATGACCCAAGGGTTGTGCCCACCAACATGGCCAAATTCAAGTCCGGCATCGAGACCGACCGACCAAAGGATGAAATGCGAAATATCGAGGTCGAGATCGACTTCACTCCAAACGCATTAGCAAGTATCCTTTTCCGCCAAGGAAATACCCACATCCTGTGCTGTGTGACCAAAGAAGCACGCCTGCCGGGATGGTTCCCTCGTGACGCTACCAAAGGTTGGGTTCACGCTGAGTATTCCCTCCTTCCGGGCTCTACTGATTCCCGCTTCCGGCGCGAGCGCCGTGGAGCAAAAGGTCGAACTCAAGAGATCGAGAGATTGATTGCTCGTTCCCTTCGTGGGGCTGTTGACCTTGAAGCGCTTGGCCCGATCGCACTCACCATCGATTGTGATGTGCTTAACGCCGATGGTGGCACCCGATGTGCTTCGATCACCGCAGCAAATATCGCACTTCGTTTGGCGGTTCGCCGACTGATTGCAATGGGTGAATGTCTTCCGATAGACATTCGTCCTACCCGTGAGCAAAAAGAAAGTGGCTGGACCGCTCCAACCCTCTCGCCAACCGAAGCAAAAAACCATGAAAATGCCGTTATTCCTAACGATTTATCAGCGATTTCAGTTGGGCTATTGGGCGATGATGTATTCCTCGACCTCGACTATATCCTCGACTCTAATGCCGATGTCGACATGAACGTAGTCGGTACTTCCGATGGACGATTCGTTGAGGTCCAAGGCACAGGAGAAGAATCAACATTCTCTTATGATGAACTTCAAGCATTATTAGAAATGGCTCGCAATGGGCTTGCTAAGTTAGCAGATATGCAAGCTGCTGTGCTCGTCGATATCGAGTGAGCCAAGCCGCAAGGCTTGAAATGCAGTTGTCCGTGGCGAGGCTATCCCGGGTTAGTAGCTTAGTTGGGAGAGCGCGGCACTGAAGATGCCGAGGTCGCTGGTTCAAGTCCGGCCTAACCCACTCTTAATGCTATGAATTGTACACGTGGGTAGGCCTAGTCGAGACCTTCCCTCGCTGCGCTCAGTCCAGGATCTCTCCTCCGGCCTAACCCACTTTGGGAAATGGGTTTCCGTTTTGATTTGCCCATAGAGTTCATGTGCTTATGCCCCATAGGGGCATTCATGGCGTCTGATGATTCTCGGGCTGATTCGGACAAAGATGAATCTGAAGTGGTCGAGAAAAAGCCGGTCGATAAGATTGCCAAAGAGTTGGCTTCGATTCGAAAACGTCGTACTACGGACACCGGAGTGAAATTTCCATCGGCTATTGAAGACTGGGTTTTACTAGCAGGAATCGCTTATGCCGGCATTTACATGTTGATGCTATTTTCAATGACGACCGGTGTTTTCGGTGAATCGACTTCGATGGACCATTATGCTAGTGATACATTCCTAGATATTGGCGGACAATGCCAAGAGGTTTCCGAAAAACCATGGATTCACGCATTCCCCGATAACGACCTCGAGTCGATCAAAGTCGCTGGACATAATTTAGCAGATGGCCATATTGTTCTCAATTGGACTGTTGCCGGAGTTGGCAATACCAGTACCCCTGATGAGTTCAATGGCAGTATTGAAAGTCATAAGACTAAAGTGAAATTTTCTGATTGGGATGAAGGCGAATACAGATTGAAGGTTTTCATCGACGTGTATAACGAATCAAATATTTCTGAATGGAAGCATGTAGAAGGCGGAGAAAGAATAAACAAAACCATTTCTTTTGAGGTCAGCACTACCGAAAGTGGACTTTCATTCCTCCCAGGCATCGATGGTGATATCACGCGAGAAGCCCGTATAACCGATGATGGTCCTCGTTCTTGTTGGTCGGTTCAAGATTTGGGCAACTGGGGCTTTGTTCTGATGGGTGCTGAATTGGGCGGCGGTCGTGAAACCGCAATGCTAACCGGCGGTGCTGCAGGAATTCCCGCTTGGTGGATGGCATTTGTATCTCTATCATTATCGGCAATTTCCCTCTTACTTGCTTATCCCGTGATGTACAAATTATATCACCAAGATTCTGACGATATGCTTTCAAGAACTCATATCAGAAAAGTTGTTGCCGATGTAATTGCAAGTGCCGAATCAAAATTGCACATCACAATGGATTGGGATCTGTATAAAATCGAGGTTAGAGACTTATCTATCGACATCATGATTCCTTACCATAATACCGATGGCACCTTATTGGATACTAGTGATATTCGTTCGGAATTATTGCGGGAAATCCTCGAGGAATTCGCAACTTTCAGGGTATTCAAACCGGTCCAGTTAACCGTTCGGAGTATCGGCGATAACCAAGCTATTGATTTCGAAACCGGAGTTGGCGTAGGATCTGGAATGGTCGATGAGCAACAATCTCACCAAGACCAAGACTATACGGCATTCTTCAGGGATTTACACATGTTATCCAAGGTTGAAGACGAGGTTCGAGAATCCGTCAAAGGATTCTTCCGTTCAAAATCCGACCTATTATTGCAGATGGCAACAGTAACAAGTGAAGATTCGATTATTTTCGTAAGGGTAGCATATAAGCCAAACCAAAGGTTGGCTTACCTTAGATTCAAAGAATCTACCCACGATATCGAAAATGCTCTTCGAGCATATATCTCGCGCGAAAACCCTGAGTTGGTCGGATCGCAAGAATTGATCGTCAAAGGAAGAAATCTGGTCTCAACCTTAGCCGACCGCTCTGGAGCAGGACGGGTCGAAACCCTAGCAACCAAAGGCGATGACGATGATAGAGTTGCAGCCGTAGCAAAACAAGATGGTCTTGGCGGTAGGGTATTGCAGACTAAATTATTCGGCGATATTCTTTCGACTGTAGAATATACCGCCAATGAAAAGCGCGAGATGATCAACAAATGGGGATTCTGGGGCCTCATCGTATTCGTATGGATTCCATTCATGGCATCAGGGGTTTTGGTCGGTGCAATGCTCGGATTATTGAGTAGAATGAATTTCATGAGAGTATTATGGGCTACATTCTTCGGAGGTGCTGCTGCGTCCTTAACATGGGCATATACCGCTGAAGGAATTGTTACTGTGATGCACAAGTACAAACTTGAAGCCGCTATTCCAATCGCCATTATCGCCTTCGTAGGAATGGCTTTCCTTCATATGCGTTCGACCAAAAATCGTCGGCAAACCGAATTATTCGAAGATACTCTATTGGATTCATTCCACGCCGATATCAAAGAAAAATACGGCAGTGAATGAGGTGGATTACTGTGGTTGGTGACGCGGCTAAATTTGGGATTCTTACTGTCTCGGACCGTGCACATGCAGGAGAATATCAAGACGAGGGTGGCCCTGCCATTCTCGAGTTTTTTGAACAAGCTGTCAGAAGTGAGTGGACTCACCACAGCATAATAGTCCCTGATGAGCAGCAACAAATCGAACAAGCCCTCATCGATTTGAGTGATAGCAAAGGATGCGATGTTATCGTCACAACAGGCGGTACAGGGCCTGCAATTAGAGATGTCACTCCTGAAGCAACGATTGCTGTCTGTGAGCGAATCATGCCTGGTTTTGGTGAACAGATGCGAGCTATATCTCTCGCTTTTGTACCGACTGCAATTCTATCGCGACAAGTTGGTGGTATTCGCGGAAACTGTTTGATTTTCAATCTGCCTGGACGTCCAAAAGCAATTCGCGAAACAATTGATGAGATTTGGAAAGCTGTCCCATATTGTGTAGATTTAATCGGTGGGCCATATATCGACATGAACGACGATATATGTGAGGCATTTAGGCCTAAAAATGCGAGGAGAAGGTGAAGCGACCATGAGCCGAAATATACTCATTACCGGTGCAAAAATGGTCTTACCTTCAGGGATAGAACAAGGCGACTTGAGAATTGAAAACGGAATAATTACCGATATCCACATCGGCGGCGGTCTCGACCCAAGAGCCGACGAAATAATCCATAATGCGGATGGCCTCCACCTATTGCCGGGGGGAATCGACCCTCAGGTTCACTTTAGGGAACCTGGCCATGAATTCAAAGAGGATTTGCAAAGTGGTTCTTTAGCCGCAGCAAGTGGAGGAATTACCAGTTTCCTCGATATGCCAAATAATAATCCGGCTGCAATAACATTGGAGTCGGTGATGGCTAAAATCGATTCTGCTTCCAAAAAATGTATAACAAATTATGGATTTTTTATCGGTGCAACCCCCACCAATCTCACGGAATTACAAAAGGCGGTTGGCAAACCCGACCAAGGCATAGCAATCCCTGGAATCTGCGGTATCAAGATATTCATGGGTTCTTCAACCGGGGACCTATTGGTTCATGAAAAAGAGCATTTGGAGAATATTTTCACAAATACCGGCGGTTTAATTGCAGTACATGCCGAGGACGAGAATCGCCTAAAGCAGCGCTTTGAATTGATGAAAAACCGCACCGACATTGCCGCGCACGCCGAGTGGAGAGACGATATTACCGCATTAAATGCGACTGAATTAGCGGTTGGATTCGCCCAAAAAACCGGTCATAGATTACACGTATTACATTTGACCAGCGCTGCAGAAGCGGATTTCCTTGCAACATTAACAAAAGAGGAAAGAATGCAAATTACCACCGAGGCTTTACCTCAACATTTGACATTCGATCAACACGATGTAGAAGCCAAAGGAGTCCGGCTCAAAATGAATCCACCAATTCGATATAGCAAAGACCGGGAAACCCTTTGGAATCGCCTCTTGGATGGTACAATCACCTGTATAGCAACCGATCACGCACCTCATTTGCTTGAAGACAAGGCAAAAGGTTGGCCAAACGCACCTTCGGGTATGCCTGGAGTCGAAACCTCGCTACCGGTGATGCTCACCCATGCCAGAGATGGCAGATGCACAATTGAGCAAGTGGTTGCTTGGATGAGCACAAATGTAGCTCAAGCCTACCAAATGGTTAGCAAAGGAAAACTTGAAGTTGGATTAGACGGAGATGTAATCTTGGTTGATATGAATAAGGAAATCATGGTCGACGATGATAATTCATGGACCAAAGTTGGTTGGAACCCATTCCATGGCAGAACACTTGTTGGTTGGCCAATGTTAACAATTGTTGACGGTGTACCTGTTTTTTCCCGAGATTCTTCGGATAAAGGACGAGCTCTAGTAGGACCGGGTCAGGCTGGAAAACCGCTCGTTATGATGCCTTGGAATTGAATTCCCACCTAGGAATAGAAATATTCTCCACCAAGTTCTTAACCTGTATTGGCCTCTGCCGCTTTGAGGAAACACTATGAGTGAACTTGAAGAAAAACTTGGCGCGGGCTATCAACAGATTGTAATCGGACTGGTAATCTTCGTCGCAGGTGCCCTTTGGGGTGGCCTATCGGCTGGAGAAGGAATGACTGCAGAGAACGTCTATTGGCCTGCCGTGGTAATGCTATCTGGTGCAATGATGACCCTATTGGGAACAACATTTGGAACTGACCATGAAGATGACAGATCTACCGACCTAAACGATGCTATCGCAGATATGACCACAATGCTAACCGACCTGCAAACCAAGGTTATGGGTGGCGGCGACGCCGCACCTGCAGAAGAGTCATCAGAAGATGAATCTGAAGAAGACGAATGATATCAAAGGCCGTAAAGCCTTGAATACTTCTCTTCTACATATTTGAGATAAGCATCTGGACTAGGGGCAGACCCTGTCGCTTGTTCAATCAGTTCTGAAGGACTTAACAATGAGCCTTTAGCGTGGATTTTTCCACCGAGCCATTCTAACATGGAAGACCAATCCCCCGATTCGATGATTTCATCGATTGGCCCGAGATCTTCTGCCATCGATTCGAGCAATTGTGCCGAATAGAGATTGCCGAGAGTATAGGTCGGGAAATAACCGAATGCTCCCATCGACCAATGGATGTCTTGTAAACAACCCATCTCATCGGATGGAACTTCCAATCCAAACCAATCGGAAAACATTTGATTCCAAGCTTGAGGAATATCCTCGACTTCAAGATCTTGGTTGAAAATTTTCTTTTCGATCTCATATCGAATCATTACGTGTAAATTATAGGTCACCTCATCCGCTTCAACTCTGATGAAATCCGGTTTGACTTCATTCGCGATCAAATTCAAATCAGCAGCAGTCCAATTTGGAATCTGTGGGAATAATTGCTTGAACCATGGTAAAGCGATTTCCCAGAATGCACTAGTTCGGCCGATTTGGTTCTCCCAGAGTCTACTTTGTGATTCGTGAACCCCAAGGCTTACAGCTTGTCCTAATGGAGTCAATTCATGCTCTAGTGGCAACCCTTGTTCGTAAAGACCATGCCCCGATTCATGCATTACAGCATAAAGAAATCGGGTATCACCAGACCAAAGCCCTGCACAAAATGGATGGGTTGAAACATCCATTTTTCCACCATCGAAATCAAATCCCATTTTGGTTGAAACTTTTCGACAGAATGAAATTTGATCCTCGATGCTAAAACTCAATTCTCCTGGCAGAGCGAGCGGTTTGACTCCCGAGTCCATTATAGCCTTTAGGAGTGGGACCAAACGCGCTTTTAACCCTGCAAATAATGGATCATAATCACTAACCTTCATATCGCGCTCATACTCGTCCAATAGCACATCGTAAGGGGTATGCTCGAAGCCTAAATAATCGATTTTTTGACGAGTCAAATCAATAATCGCTTTTAGATGCGGAGCAAATAAAGAAAAATCAGACTTTGACCTAGCGTCTTGCCAAGCCACCAATGCACCGCTTCGAACCTTGGTGAATTCGGAGATGAATTCACTTGGCAATTTGATCGCCTCATCATATTTACGACGCATTTCTCTAACATTTGCATTAAGAGATGGTGCCAAGTCTTGGCCTTCTAATTCATCGAGCATTCGACCGAATTCGGAATCGGTCAATAATTGATGAGATTGTGTTGCTAACCAAGCTAAAATATCACCGCGAGCACGAGCGCCTTTCTTGGGCATTTGAGTCTCTTGGTCCCAACCCAAATGACCTTGAATCGCTGTAAACCGATGGATATTTCTAACATGTTCCAAAAAGTCTTGTTCAAGGCTCATAACCTGAATGGCAGGGCCTCCCCTCTTCAATCCACCTCAATTGACCGGGAATGGTTTGAAGTCGATGTGGCCGGTGCGTGTTCCATGGCCCGCAGACCACCTCGTACCGGGCCAGACAAAGAACCACCTCCCGAGGTTGATGATGACCTCGATCTCGAAGCGGTTGTCGACGCCGAAGCAACTGATGAATCAGTTGCTCAAATCGTTGATGAATTAACTGATGATGCCGAAAAAATGAATGAATCGGCTCAGATGGTGATCAATACTTGTATGGATATTAGGAGGGGTGAAAACGTTCTGATCGTCTGTGACCCAACCACTGGCGAAATTGGCCAGGCTTTGCACAGAGCAGCCTCAAAAAGGTCGGATAGAATCCTATTGATAGTGATGCCAAAAGGCCGCCACCACGGCGAGGAACCGCCCTCTCCTGTTTCTAATTTGATGCGGCAACAACAGATAGTCATTGCGCCAACAAAATATTCACTCACCCATACCCGGGCCATCAGAGCTGCGGTTAAAGAGGGAGCGAGGGTTGCGACGATGCCTGGAATAACCGATAAGATGTTCATCGGAGGCGGTATGACCGCGGACTTTTCTGCGATCAAAAAGCAAATATCGGTTTTATCTAGCACATTGCGGCGGAAGCGATTGCTACACATCACTTGTGAAAATGGCACAGATGTGGAATTTGAAATCTCTTGGCGTGATTGGAAGATGGATGACCACGGTGTTTGTAATCGACCGCGCATGATCACTAACCTACCAGCCGGAAAGGTATTCGTTTTACCAAAAGAAGGAACGATGGAAGGGACAATCATCATCGACGGTTCATGGGAATCTACATTATTGGAAACACCACTTGAACTAACCGTCGAAAAAGGAATTGTAATCGATATAAAAGGCGATTCTACCGCGGCTCAAATCAGGCAACAATTCGGTGAAGCGGCCACTCGGCTCAAATCAAAAGATCGTGAGATGGTCTGGACGGTTGCTGAATTTGGATTCGGAATGAACCCAAATGCCCGTTTGACCGGTCATGTGCTCGAGGATGAGAAGAAATTGGGAACCTGCTATTTTTCGATTGGCGATAATTCGAGTTTAGGCGGTCATGCCTTGGTTGGAATTCATATTCCCGGAGTCATTACAAAACCATCTGTTTGGTTGGACGATACCCAAGTCATCGACGATGGAAAATTCATTGCAAATTGAGTACAATTGCTCAAATAAATGAATTATTGTTAGAAGAATATTATCTTCCACCGGCGTTATCCAATAGTGGCCCTTCAGCCCAAAGGATTCTACCGTCTAAGTTTTCATTGGTTCGACTGATTTCATATCGGTCTCTTAAGCTGAACTTTCGATTAAAAGCTCCGAAATCTGTAGCCCCATCGAGCGACCTGAAATTCATATTTGTGCGCAGAATCATATCGAGGAAAGGAATTACGCTACCGCCAAGTCTCCGGACTAGTGACTTGACTAGACTATCCTCTTGAATCATGAATAATTCTTCGCCTTCAGGTGAAGTAACTATCCATTTTCTTTGCAACATTCCAGCCCAGAATTTTCGCTCAAAAGTACAAACGTGTTGCCCGTTAGCCGAATCGTATAATTCGAATGCGCCCCAAGCATCAAAGCCATTATTTTGTTTGATGTGAAGAATTTCTTGAGCTTTGGTCGCATCGGTGTAGAACTTGAAATCACTTCCCATGAATGGAAAGTTCCATCCTCGGTGGCAATATCCGGCTGGTGCTTCGATATTGGGCAGATAAATATCGTATTGTTGGCCAATTTTAATGAATCCACGCAGACGCTCCTTGCATTCTAATTGATTAGTAGTTTCAAACATTTGATTCCTTGCAGCCGCTGCTGGCGCTTGGTCCTCAGGTAACATTAGTATGAGCGAAATGATGTTTCATAATTATGGTTATCGGCTTTTATTGGAAACTATCTCGTCTGCTTCTAAATAAAGCTCCAATCACTAGCAGTATGACAAATAGGACCACAATCTGAATCGTGGTTGAATCCAATGGGCTTGAGACGGTTTCTTCGGTGATTTTTGTAATGTCATACGAGCATTTCTTGCCTTCAGTATCGATTGAGAAAGATTGTTCAAGTTGATTTTTATTTAGTGAAGGGTCGGTTGCGATAATCTCGAGATTATGTTGGCCAACGCAAAGATCTACATTTGAAATCTTGTGGTTTTTGGCCAAACCAGATTCAGAATGAACCTTTTCGCCATCCTTCATAATATATCCAAAAGTATCCTCGTCGGTGAACCAGGATAGTGTCGCAATTCCATCATCGTTTAATTCGACTCTAAAGTTTAGAATTTGTGGAGAGGTCGTATCGGCTTGATTAGAGGTGTTGAAAGTCAAATCAAAAGTTATTCCTTCATCGGTCCAAAGTGTGCAAGTATATTGGCTATCACTATCAAGGTCAATAACTTGAATAGTGTGTTTTAAGGCCAAATTATCATTATCATAGGTAAAACCATTACATTTGATTATAGAATCTGTTTCTCCTGTTGTCGACCATTCAAAGAAGGCTGATGAATCGGTGATTGCAAGTATTTTCGCTCCATAGATTTGTTGAGCAACCTCTGGCATTTCGATGCCGGTCAATTGGGCAAATTTGTGGGCTTCAACATCGTATCCCGATAGAATTGCGGTTTGATTATCGCCTTCCATCACCACATCGATGATATTTGGATCATAGTCAATTCCATCATCAGCTGCAGGGTCGGCTCCGCCACCCAAAGCCCAGGTTTTGGCGGTCTCATCGACATCTCGCCATTTCCCGGTACCGAATCCATCTTGACTACCGATGACAACAATATAGCGATAAGAACCGATATCGTCACCGATGACATCTTTGCTGATGGTGAAAATAATTGTATTGGCATCTTTATCGGCTTCTACCTCAATTCCTCTTGCACTAGTTGAACCGGTATCGGCTTGGACCGCCAATACCGCGCCTGGTTCGCCAGTTCCGCTGATCGCAACCTCCCAAGCCCAATCTGGGTGGACCTCTGCATTTGCTCCGACCAACATCGCGGTTCGTTCGCTATCCGTGATTCCTTGGTCGACATAGATCTGAACGATTTGATGGCTGAAACCGTTGGATAAGGACCAATAATTAGTGATCTCAGCCATGGTGATGGTGAATCGGGCATTCCAATCCGACTGTTCGATTTTCAGATTTGTTATATCGAATAAACCAGCACCTGGTGCGAAATCGCTTGCGGTTGGATAAACATAATCTCCGTCACCGGTTTCATCACCGACCGCATCGGCTAAGTCGAGTAAGGTCACCCATTCTTCCAATTCAGGAAGAATCATTTCAGCAGGGGCCGGTGGTGCCATCTCATGGTCCACCCCGGTTGAGGTATCGGCTGTCACTACTTTGATTCTGGTTGAATAGCGTGGTGCTAAGCCAAGGTCGGACCAAGGAATTTCAAACTCGAATACTTCATCGAAAGCACTTCCGCCCAAACCTGATGAAGATGATAATGTCCAGCGTTCTTGGTCGGCAATCTTGCCTTTGGCTTGGTAAAGATTCCATTTTGACCGGCCATCAGATCGCAATTCTTCGAAATCAAACCGAACCATATATTTGGCCGGGAACCCAATAATTTCACTACCGACAAGGGTTCTGAAATTTGTTTCAGCCTCATTAAAGTTGACCGCATTTGGTTGCATAAAATAAATTTCCAATGCCTTCCCATCAATTGAAAAATCCGAGGTATTTACTTGAACATAGACATTATTTGAATCGTATCCAATTCTAAATGAGTTGATATCGAAGGGTTGCCCATCGCTATCACTAGCATCATATTTCGCCGACCCATCCCATTCCCCAGCCAAAGCCAACCCATCGATCATTGGGGTTAGAGTGCCTGAATAAGTTGGATCTGGAATAGCGGGGTTGGTCCAAAGGTCTTGCAAATATGGTGGCAATTCTAAGCCGATCGCTCGATAAACATTGGAGAGGTGGACCTTGAATAAAACATCCCAATTCTCATCATAACCACTATCTTGGTCGAGCCCGTACCACCAGAACCAATCGCTGCCCTCTGCGATGTAGAGGCTCTCCCAAGCCGCATCTAAGCCATCATCATCCGGGTTATTTGTCTCGAATTCGACCAGAGCT